>Ga0302241_1000050_pt1 | contig 141436 bp, 123 predicted proteins | sample AAG_UR_Arg_MG_FD_193532 | JGI IMG/M metagenome (GOLD analysis project Ga0302241, IMG submission 193532) | Enriched activated sludge microbial communities from anaerobic digester in WTTP, New Holstein, Wisconsin, United States - AAG_UR_Arg | ecosystem: Engineered > Bioreactor > Anaerobic >... | reverse complement strand
TGATCCCTTATGGCGCTGATGCCGCACATCAGAACATTTTCCGGGGACAGGTCATATTGGCTCAGCACCTCTGTGACATTTTTTTGAACCAGCGTAAAATTTTCTCTAGGATAAAAAACCGGCGCCTGTCTTCCAAAGACCTGGTAAACTTTGTCCAGTTGGGCATAATAGTTCAGTTCGCCCGGTCCTGCCACATAGGCCAGGGTCGGCAGCAGCACATCCTGGACCACAGGCCTGAGCACCACATTGGTGCTGAAGTCCTGAGGCCTTTGCGCTATGCGGTCCAGAAGTGCCTCTTTCGAATATCTGATCTGCTGACCTCCGTGCTCACAAAAGTAACCCTCTTGATCAATGCGAAGGGCCAGGCGCTCCTCATGCTCATAAATAAACAGTTGGAGGCCATGTGGGTCAAACTCGATTGCTCTCTGGAATCCTTGTTTTTCAACGATCTCGGTCTGATGCTGCAATGCGGCCGCGACTGCAGCCTGCTTCTCGACGGCCGTTTTGAAGAAATTGGTCTCAAGGGCTCTGAGCTCAGAAATCATAGGATCCAGCAAGACAAGGCCGTAATCATGAAACAAACGGCTCATGATGCGGCCAAACCAATTGCTGAGGGAATCCTTATCAAAAAAAGTCGTCGATAAAAGTGATTCGAAATGGTCAATGGATTCATTACCTGCAAAATCAGATAAAATTTGCTCGATCGAGTGCTTAACGCTGCTGTTGGTTTCCAGATGACCCACAGACATTTTCTTGAGATTGACCCGCTTCAGAGACTTACGGTCCGTCTTGTCGATCTCAACCTTTTTAAGTTTGCCGCCGGTTATATAGTGGGCAGCTTTAATTTCATGAAAATCATGATCTTCAGATGCAATCCAGAAGACCGGCACCACCGGCCTTCCTATTTCTGTCTCTAGTTTTTTAGCAAGCTTCAGTGTCGTGATGGCCTTGTAAACCGTGTAGAGGGCGCCGGTAAAAATGCCTGCCTGCTGCCCTGTCACAACAACGACAGTATCATTCTGCTTCAATTTTTCCAGATTCTGAAGCGTCTTTTCTGAACAGCCGAGGCTTTGATTGTAGGCTTCCAGCGCCTCGCACAGAGCATCTCTGTCAATGGGCTGGTCCTCCAACTCTTTCAGACGGCGCTGAAAGCTCTCGGGATCGCGAAAATTTTTGCCATAAAGGGACGCGACGGTGTCGTAGTGGTCAACATAAGCGCCGGCAAGCCCTTTGAAGATTTTAAATTGACTGGATTGTGCGTGCAGTTCCATAGTATACGTCCTTTTATTGTTGTGACCTAATTATGTCGCTATTTTCTGATGTAGCTTGATTATGTGACTATTTTCTGATGTAGCTTGATTATGTGACTATTTTCTGTTGTGACTTGATTAGGTGTCTATTTTCTGTCGTAACTTAATGTCGTTTAATTAAGTTTGTCAGCTATCCATTATTATACCATAAACAAGCCGGTCAACGCGCCCTTAAGAGGGTGAGATTGACCGGCTTGCGCTCGAACTTTAATCTGGGTCTTCCTGACGGGTGCCTACATTTTTACAGGCGCTTTGAGGCTGATCAGGAACAGTGCATTCTTGATGGTTTGACGCGTCGCGTCGACCAGCGCCAGTCGCGCTGTTGACAGCACCTCATCCTCTGAAAGGATCGGATGGTCATGATAGAACCGGTTGAACTCCTGCGCCAGATTGACGACATAGCGGGTAATTAAGGATGGCTCATATTTCTCGGCGGCGTCGCTGACGATTTCCGGGAACTGACGGATCAGTTTGACAACCTCGCTGGTTGCCGCGTCAGACAGCTTGCTGAAGTCCACCGGCTGCTCAAGAAGCTGCGGTGCTGCTTTTCTCAGGACGCTGCAGGCACGGGCGTGGGTATACTGAACATACGGCCCGGTCTCCCCGTCAAAGGAAAGGGTTTTGTCAAGGCTGAAGGTGTAGTCCTTGATCCGGTTGTTTGAAAGCTCCTGGAACACGACCGCGCCAATACCGACCTGTGCCGCGACCTCGTCTTTGTGCTCGAGATTAGGGTTTTTGTCCGCAATGATTTCCTTGGTCTTCTCAACGGCTTTCTTCAAGACCTCTTCAAGGAAGACCACGCGGCCTTTTCGCGTCGAAAGGGAACCCTCTTCCAGAGCCACGGTGCCAAATTCAACGTGGATACAATCCTTCACCCAGTCGTAGCCCATCAGCTCGACGACCTTCATCCACTGCTGGAAATGCAGCTTTTGAGGCGCGCCCACGACGTAGACATTCTTGTCAAAGTTATAATGTTTCTTTCTGTAGATGGCCGCAGTGATGTCGCGGGTCAGATACAGCGTGGAGCCGTCTTTTTTGGTGATAAGCGCCGGCGGCATGCCATAAGGCTCCAGGTCGACGATCTCGGCGCCTTCAGAGACCTTCATGATGCCCTTTTGGCGCATTTCATCAAGAACGGCCGGCATCTTGTCGGAATAGAAGCTCTCGCCCGCGTAGGAATCAAAGTGGACGTCCAGCATGCCGTAGACGCGGCTGAACTCCTTCAGACTGATGTCCCTGAACCACTCCCAGAGGGCATAGGCTTCAGGGTCATTGTCCTCGAGACGCTTGAACCAGCTCCTCGCTTCGTCATCCAGGGCCGGGTTGTTCTCCGCCTCATCGTGGAACTTCACGTAGATCTTCAAGAGCTCCGGGATTGGGTCTGCTTCAATGGTGTCTTTGTCGCCCCAGAGCTTGAACGCGACGATCAGCTTGCCAAACTGAGTGCCATAGTCTCCCAGGTGATTTATGCCGATGGTATTGTACCCCAAAAATTTATGGATCCTATAAAGGGAATTTCCAATCATTGTGCTGCGGATATGGCCCATATGGAATGGTTTCGCAATATTGGTGGACGAAAACTCAACTATGACGGTCTTACCATCGCCTTTTGTAGAGGAGCCGTAAAGATCCCCCAGTTCAAGAACGTCTTTCAGAACATCCTCAGCGAGCTGGGCTTTGTCCATGGTAAAGTTGACATAGGCGCTTGCCGCCTCAACTTTTTCATAGAGCGGGTCTCCGGAAACCTTTTCCGCCAACTCAGCGGCGATCAGGTTTGGCGCCGTTTTCAACGCTTTCGCGTATCTAAAGCACGGAAACGCAAAATCGCCCATGTCCGTGTATTTGGGCAGCTCAATGAGCGCCATAATCTCTTCCTCTGTAGCGATTTCAAGATGTGGTGCCAGATGAGACGCAATAATTTTTCTGTAGTCCTTCACGTGATTCCCTCCAAGTAAGTTACATATTTTATGGTCATTCAACCGTTTTCCGTCATTGTCCTTCTGCTGCCCTTGGTTATTAATAGTGGACTTTGTTACTGATATTGGACTTTGTTACTTACTAGTACCCTTTGTTGCTGATAGTGCCCTTTGATGCCGCAAAATCAAAAACGCCTCTATCCAGGGATAGAGACGAATCAACCGCGTTACCACTCTAATTGACGTCCCGGGTGATTGGGATGTCCTCTCAGATCCTGTAATGGCGGATTCACCAGCGCGCTCAGCAACTGCTTGCCTGACGCACGTCTCCGGGGCGCGATTTCGCGGATTAGCCCATGTCATCCTCCCACCCTCGATGACTCGCTGAAAAAGACACAACCTGCTACTTTTCCCTTCACAGACACTTTAACATTTGTATGTTCACTGCATTTGTTAAACAGTTTACCACAGCCGCTCATGAGAATCAAGGGATGCCCTTGATCCCGCTGTGTCTCTTTGTTATCATGGAGATACTGTGAGGTGTCCGCCATGATTTTAGAGCAAACCAAGAAACCCCTGTTTTTGAGTCATATTCTGATTATTATAAATGTGGCTGTCTTTTTAATAATGATGTTTTTTGATTCAAGTTTATCAACACTGACGCTGATTCGCTTTGGCGCCAAGATCAACTACCGGATTGCGGATCTGGAACTATACCGCTTAATCACACCAATGTTCCTCCACGCCAACCTCCTTCACCTCGGCTTTAACAGCTATGCTCTTCATCTGTTTGGACGTGACACGGAGATGATTTTTGGCAGGACCCGCTTCCTGATCATTTACTTCGGTGCCGGCATAACCGGTACGGTTGGAAGTTTTCTCCTCAACGACAATATTTCAGTAGGCGCCTCAGGTGCCATCTTTGGCCTGATCGGGGCAAACCTGTATCTGTTCACATTGAATAAGGATGTTTACAGGAGAATCTTCGGGAATGACATATTCGTGCTGCTTGGCATCAACGTCGCCTATGGCTTTGTTAATCCCATGATTGACAATACAGCCCATCTGGCGGGTCTCCTGGGCGGTTTCCTGGCCGCGTGGTCCGTGGGTTACCGTTATCAGGTCAATTATACCTGGAAAAACTGGGGTGCCCGGCTCGCCCTCGTTTTGACAGTCGCGGCTTCACTTACTTTTGGTCTGCCAGCGTATAAGACCTCAGCAGAGTACTTCTACAAAAAAGGATACTTTTCTGCGGTAGACGGGCAGATTGCAACAGCCCTCGAAACCCTTAAAACCGGCGAGCAGCTTTTTCCTGAGGATGACCGCTTCCCCTCTCTCATTGCTGAAATTGAAAAGCTTATCCAGGAACTTAATTTGAACAGCAACTAATGGTATTTATATGAGAAACGAGTATGGGGACAGGCACTGATTTCAGATCAGTGTCTGTCCCCATTTTAAGTTGAGTGACTGACACTCACTTGAAAACGGTGCCAGAGCTTCACACAATTCACTACAATTCAAAAAACCTCCGCAGGGTGAGTGAAAGCTCACACCGCGGAGGTTTTTTCCATGTAGTTAAAATAGTGCCTTCTCCGAAATCACACCTATTCCCTGATCTCTCAACACCCTCACCGTCAGCCCCATTCCCGGAATTTTTACGCCCGTAAACGTGCCATCATAGATCAGGCTGCTGCCGCAGGAAGGGCTGCCTTCTTTCAGGATCGCTGCCTCGAGCTTCAGCAACTTGAAAATCTCGAGGGTTTCCTCGGCGCCGCGCTGAAAGCTTTCCGTCACATCCAGACCGTCTTTAGTGATGACCCTGCCATTTAAAATCTCAGCAGGGGGCCGCGGCGTCGTCAGTCCGCCCAGCTGTTCCGGGCATACAGGGATCAGCGTGTATCTCTCCGCCAACCCTCTGACCGCCTCTGCCGCGTAATTGCTGGTCCCGTCATATTTACAGCGAACCCCCAAAAGGCACGCTGACACACCAATACGCGTCCCAGCCGGCAGTGTCTGCAAATCAAAATCCAGCTTAAGCGCCACCAATTTTCACCTCCGAAAAATCCGAAAATCCGACTAATCCACACCTACTTCAGCTCCAGCACCGTAACCCCTATGCCGCCTTCTCCGTAAGCCCCATCCCGCGCTGTCTTGACATGAGGATGATTCCTGAAATAAGGCTTAAGTCCGGCCTTGAGTGCCCCGGTACCAATCCCGTGAATAATCCTGACCGTCTTCAAATTGGCCAGGCAGGCATCATCCAGATATTTATCCAGCTCTGCCATGGCTTCCTCGACATTGAGACCTCGAAGATCGATTTCCGTCCTGGCATTCAGGCTCTTTGTCTCAAATCCGCGGCCACCGCCTTTTGACTGGCGCTTAGCCGGTGTCACCTTTTCTTCGATCTTCTTAAGATTGCTGACATTGACACCAATTTTCATGATCCCGACCTGCACCATCAGATCCCCACCTGCATCCGGCAAGGTTACTACATTGCCCCGCTGATTCAGATGGACCAGCTGGACGAGATCTCCGAGCTTTAGATTTTTAGGCGGCTCCACCTCATAAAGATCCTCGAGCAGCGGCGTTTGAAGGTCATCCATGTTGGACTTCAGCTTGCGTCTGAGCTCCTCCACCCTGCGCAAGTGCTCTTTGGAAAGACCGCCGGAGATGTCGCGCAGTTCCTTCGCGAGAGCATCGGCTTCTTCCTTGGCTTCTTTTAAGAGCTTGCGTGCTTCTTCCTTCGCCTCCCGGATCACCTTGGCCCGCTGCTCGGCGATCTTTTCATCCTTTTCTTCAAGGGACTTTCGCAGTTTTTCCGCTTCGATCCTCATTCGAACCGCCTCATCCCGCTCAGCTTCTGAGGTTTTTCGGTTGTACTCGATCTTCGCCAGCACATCCTCAAAAGCTATAGCGTTTGTCTCTATCCAGGTTTTCGCACTTTCAATAATTTCTTTGCTGAGGCCCAGTTTCCTGGAAATTTCAAAGGCATTGGACTTGCCAGGCACACCAATCAGCAGCTTGTAAGTCGGACTTAAAGTCTCAATATCAAACTCAACACTGGCGTTTTCAACCCCTTGGGTAACCAGCGCAAACTCTTTCAGCTCACTGTAGTGGGTCGTCGCCACGGTGGTGACTTTCCAGGCAAACAGCTTAGTCAGAATCGCCTTAGCTAGTGCCGCACCCTCCGTTGGGTCCGTGCCGGCGCCGAGCTCATCGAAGAGCACCAATGAATTGGCATCCACATGATTGAGGATATCCACAATATTCGTCATATGGGACGAGAAGGTGGAGAGGCTCTGCTCAATGGACTGCTCATCCCCAATATCGGCGAAAACCTGGTCGAAAACCGCAATTTTCGAACCGTAGTCCGCCGGAATGTGGAGGCCGCACTGGGTCATCAGCGTCAGCAGACCGACTGTCTTCAGCGTCACCGTTTTACCGCCGGTGTTCGGGCCGGTGATCAGGAGCGTCTTAAAATTCTCCCCGATCCAGAAATTCGTCGGTACGACCACTTTGGGATCAATCAAAGGGTGGCGCCCATTTTTCAGACGGATTTTACCCTCGCGGTTGAGTTCCGGCGAGGTCCCCTTCATCTTGTGGGCCAGCTTTCCCTTGGCCAGAATAAAGTCGAGCTGTACCAAGGTTTCCTGATTCGACAGCAACGTATCTGCAACCTCAGCCACCTCAGCCGTGATTTCGGTAAGGATCCTGATGATTTCCTCCTGCTCCTTCAGCCTGAGTTCTTTCAAGCCGTTGTTGAGCTCAACGACCGCAAATGGCTCTATATACAGCGTCGAGCCGCTGCCGGACTGGTCGTGTACCAACCCTTTGATCATGTGTTTGTACTCATTTTTGACCGGTACCACGAAGCGGTCCTGGCGGATGGTCACCAGCGCATCCTGCAGGTACTTTTGGTTTGAAGTATCTCTAATAATGGAATCCAGCTTGTTTCGGATTGCCTGGTGCTTGTTCTCGATCTCCCTTCGAATCTTGCGCAGCTCATGGCTGGCGTTGTCAGAGACCAGATTTTCACCCAGGATGGCATTATTGATGGTGTCTTCGAGTGGTTTGACGGGCACGAGACCATCGGCCAAGCCCTTGAGAATAGGCATTTCACTGCCTTCACCGGCATTTTTCGTTATAAACTGCTTCACATTTCTGGCAGTTCTCAGCGTATCCGAAACCTCCATCAGCTGTCCGGGCGACAAAAACGACCCTATGGCTGAGATTTTCGCATGGGCCCTCAGATCGTGAACCGGACCAAAAGGCGGACTGGAATGGCGCATGATCAGCGCGCTCGCTTCGTCTGTTTCATTCAGCCTGTCGCGGACTTCGCCATAATCGCCGCTGGGCTCGAGGTCGAGCACCCTTTCCCGGGTCAACCCGCAGGAAACGAGCTCTGCCAGCATGGCTATGATTTTAGGCAGCTCAAGGACACGTATAGATCTGGGATTCATGGTGCAACCCTCCTGAATACTAATCTAAAATAATTCAAATTTACTATGCACAAGCATTTATAGAAGACACTGCCATGGGCCGACCTAATAAACCCCTCTGAAAAAGTGCCCGTGGGTTCTAGGAAACTCGGTACGAATAGGCGTCCGTTTGCCCTGAATCCGCTCTTGATGGGCCAGCACGAGGTCCATGATCTCGTCCGGCGACTCAATGGTAAAATGCAGCCTGTAACGGGTGACCCCCGCAGCGCTGAGCCTCTCAAGCTGATCCGACAAATCCAGCACGCGGCTGTTCAAGACCTCTGTCCAGCACGGCCCCGTTTTCACGACGGGAAAAATCGCCCCCGTCTTGTCCCGCAGACCGTAAGCCTTCCCGCTGCAAAGCGCGCAGCCTTGAGCCGGCCCCCCAAGCCCCGTGCGGATAGGACAGTGTGGCGTCACCATGACCGGCAGGTGCCCAAACCCTATGATTTCCAAGGCACCTAAGGCGTTTTTGCCGATGGTCTCTATACCTTCCACCGTCAGCTCCGGAGACAAGGTGACCACTTCAGCGCCCAGCCCCCTGACCACGCGCTCTGAGCCGGCATTCAACACATTAAGGCCGTAATCTGCAGTCACATGTTCCGCAAACTGCTTCGCCCAGCCAATCAAGCCGGGGGAATTCACTACCATGCGCGCTGGCTTCAAACGACTGAGAATCTCAGCATTTTTATCCACCATGCGGCTGGTATTCGGCCTGGACCACTGCCACGCCAGATTGGCCTTGTAGCGCTGAGCCAGATTTTGAGCCTGTTCCAGATCACTCAGCGGCCCTCTGAAATAAACCTCTTTTAAACCGGCCTCCAGAGCCAAATGAAGTCTGCCCAGGTCGGGAACTGAAGCACAAAGGGTAATCGCAATCTCTCGCCTCTTGACCTCAGGTTCACTTGTGCCGGGTTCACCGGTTCCGGGCTCGGTATCAGTCTCGATTTCAGTCTCGGTTTCACCCTGGTTTTTCGACTCTATAGCCGTTGCTTTTAATATCATTGTCGTTGTCGACTCAAGTGCTGCAGACGTCGCCGGCACTTGTGCAATTTCTTCAGGTGTGTCGAATTCTGCCGCCTGCGACTTCTCAACCAGCACAGCCATGGACTGTGTGCGCGCCGCGTCCAATTGCTCCGCTGCCAGCCGCCTGGTTTCATTGATGACTTTAATTGGCAGCGTGGAGGTCTCGTCCAGCGACAACTCGAATTCAATGGCTTCATAAGCCGTGGTACCCAGCTTGGAGAGCTGCTCAAGCAGCCTCTCCCGATCCAGCGGCTTCTTAATGGCTGCTTCGGCCGGCATTTCGGAGACTGCACAGCCTTGATGCCCCTGAGTATCCGTCAGGCATACCTCCAGCGGCAAACCTGTCTTTAAGACCGCCGAGATCTTGACCGGGATTCGCCTGGAGCGCTCGTGAATCTCTGCCTGCAGACGGTCCATTTCCTTCTTGTCATAGGTCCGTCTCAGGAGGTCATCTTTATGACAGGCTGCTTTGTAATTGATTCTGACCTGAAGTCCTTTTACGGCAGTTTTGACTCTCTGCCCTTTATGGAGGATATACTCCACTCGGCAGCCGCTGCTTTCCTTGCCCCTGCGGATTTGGAGCTCGTCACCGACAGCGAGGTCTTCGAGGAGATCGACCTCGACCTCCTCCGCCCGGGCGTCAAAACGATTCACTCTTGCCACCGGGAGGCCTTGGTTGCCTGGAATTTCAGCGCTCAAAAAGCTGTCGCCGCGCTCCCCCAGGACCCAGCCTTTGGTAAATCCACGGTTAAAAATCTTCTCCAGACTTCTGTCCGTCTCTTCAATTTCCTGAGCGCTAAAGGCTACGCCCTTCAAATGACGGTCTATGGCTGTCCTGTAGGCTTTGACGGTCTGATAGACGAATTCCGGCCCTTTCATGCGGCCTTCAATTTTCAGCGAGGTCACGCCGGCATCCATTATGTCGCCTATGTGATCCAGCGTATTCAGGTCCTTTGGACTGAGACGGTATATGCCGGTGTTGCCGCCGACACTCTCCTCGGTCTCCAGATCAATCAAATCATAAGCCTGACGGCAGGACTGGGCACACTGTCCTCGATTGCCGCTGCGGCCCCCAATCATGCTGCTCATGTAGCACTGGCCCGATACGCTCACACACAGCGCGCCATGGACGAAGAGCTCCAGCTCCGCGTCCGTCTGATCATATATAGTCCGCACTTCCTCAAGACGCATTTCACGGGGCAGGACAACGCGTTTGACCCCCAGCGCTGTAAGCGCCTTGACGTCCTCAACGTTTTGCGCCGCCATTTGCGTGGAGGCGTGGATTTCCATTTGTGGATAACGGCTTCTGGCCCATTCCAGTACCCCAAAATCCTGGACAATCCAAGCGTCCAGACCTATTACGGCCATCCTGTCCAGAAAGGCCTCCAGGGCATTTCTTTCATGGTCATAGACCAAGGTATTGACGGTCAGGTAAACACGGACGCCAAGCAAATGCGCATCCCGCACCGCTTCTGACAGAGAGGCGTCGTCAAAGTTCGCAGCGCTGTGACGAGCGCCAAAGGCGTCTCCGCCCAGATATATGGCATCCGCGCCTGCTTTGAGCGCTGCTTCAAAAGACGCCCTGCTCCCGGCTGGCGCCAGTAATTCAAATTTGGACATAGTGGTCCCCTTCTCTCAAGTGGTGTTATGAGTAAATTGAATTCAGTGAAACTCGGGGTTGATAGGCTTAAGCCGCTGACACCGAGTTTCATTGAGAAAGAAACTTGGTGTCTGACACCGAGTTTCTCTTTTCCCGTATCATAAAAAAGTGGCGGAAACAGTCCCGCCACTTCATTGTATCAGCCTTCCTGAAAACTGTCGAGAAAATCGACGAGTTCCCGTTCCTTCAGCGCTAACTGCTCAGAAAGCTCCGCTTTCTCGGATTCCAGAACAATAACTTTGCTCTCCCGCTCGCTGATCGTACGGCTTTGTTCTTCAATTTTCAGCTTCAATGCCACAATAGTCTTGTCGTGTTCTCTGGCACTCTGTGACAGTTTGTCAAAATCCGTAGCCAGCCGCTCATATTCAAGGCTTTTCAGCTCGTAATTCCTGTGCAGAGCGTCAATTTTATCCTGAACTTCCTGCTGATTGATTGTAGGGTCCTGAATCCGCTTTTCAAGTTCCTCATTTCGCATAACGATCTTGAGATACTCATCTGTGGCGTTGAGGGCCGTCAGCACGGCGATCATGGAGGTGCTGAGTTTCTTGTTGGCAGAAGCAATTTCCTTCATTTTGTCGTCTACGACATTGGCCACGCGCTGCATATATTCCCTGGTATCTTCACTGACCAATGTATATTCGTGTCCCATGATGCGGACGACGACTTTATTTTTGTCCGGCATTTCATCCGACCCCTTTCCTGCTGTGCGTTATAACTCCGGTGTATTGAATAGGTCCACTCCGGAAGCGTCGACGAGCGCACTGCGCACGTCGACGCTTCCGGAGTCATTCGAATTATCTATTCGATACCCATTTCAAATTCCCTTCAACCTCATACAAGAAAGTATAAATAATTATCTTTATCTCAGCTTCGCGCCAACCGCTGTGGAAAGTGCTGCCAGCTGTGCCTCAAAGACCTTGCTGACCTCAGCATCCGTTAAAGTTCTGTCCCCTGCTCTGTATACCAGCGCATAGGCCATGGACTTGTGTCCTGCTTCAATCTGCTTGCCTTTATAGACGTCAAACAGCGCGACGCTCTCCAGAATCTTTCCGCCGTTTTGCTTCAGGATCTCCAGCATCTCCGCGTTGGTCACCTCATCCCGGACGAGGACAGCCAGATCTCTGGACATAGCCGGGAACTTAGGCAGCGGATTATATTTTCGGTCGAGGTTCGATTTTTCTATCATCCAGGCCAGCTCGAGCTCTGCCAGATAAGCCTTGCCTTCAAAGCCAAAGGCTTCGACGACCTTAGGATGCACTTCGCCCACTGTGCCAAGGCAGCAGTCGCCGTGGAAGACCTGGGCACAGCGGCCCGGGTGATAACTTGTGTGGGTCGTCATTGGACGCCACTCGACGCCCTGAATGCCATAAAGATCCAAAAGATTCTCCACACTGCCTTTCAAGGTGAAGAAGGATTCTGCCGGTCCAAAAGCCCCCATGACCAGGGTTTGGCGCTCTTCAGGAAGCTCCTGCAGCGGCAGAGACGCCGCAATAAAGCGGTACCCAATCTCAAAAGACCGCACTGCAGGCAGACGGCGGTTGAAGTTCCTCGCCAATACCTCAAGCTGGTTCGCCGCCAGCGTTGTTCTCATGACGCTGTACTCTTCCCCAAGCGGATTGATCAGCCTGATCTGCAGCCGCTCAGGCGCATCTTCAGGGAGATTCAGCCAGTCCGGCTGGGATGGGCTGACAAAGGAATAAGTCGACGTTTCATTGTAGCCGTCCGCTGTGAGCTGAGCCCGCGCAGCCGCCACGAGAGTCTGATTATAATTCAGTCCACCCGTTGACGCGTCGTGAGGCAGTGTCGTGTCGACGACGTCATACCCATACATTCTGGCGACTTCCTCTACCAGATCGATTTCCTTTTCAAGGTCCAGACGGTGCGCAGGCACCTGGCAGCTCAGCAGGCCATTCTCCAGCGTGCACACGATTTCAAGACGCTCCAGATAGCCTTTGATGGCCTCTTCAGAGAGCTTTGTGCCGATGATCGCGTTGATCCGCGCCGGACGCGCCACAATCTCTTTACCTTCGAGTGGCTTTGGATAGACGTCAATGACACCGCCGACGACATCCCCGGCATCGAGCTGATGGATCAATTGAACCACCCGGTCGACAACCGGCATGACATGGCAGTGGGCTACGCCTTTTTCAAAGCGCGCCGACGCCTCGGTACGCAGTCCAAGGGCCTTGGAGCTGCGGCGAATATTCGTCTTGTCAAAGGAGGCGACTTCGATCAGAATATTTTTGGTGTGATCCGTGATCTCCGTATTTTCCCCGCCCATGATGCCCGCAAGTCCAACCGGATGCGTCGCGTCCGCGATGACCAGCGTCTCGTGGTCCAGAGTTCTTTCAACGCTGTCCAGCGTCACGATCTTCTCACCTTCATGAGCTCTGCGGACAATGATCTTGCCGCCGCCAAGGGTGTCGAAGTCAAAAGCGTGGATTGGCTGTCCATACTCCAGCATCACATAGTTCGTGATGTCGACAATATTGTTGATCGGGCGAACGCCCGCCTTCATCAATCTGAGCTGCATCCACATTGGGGATGGCGCGATTCGGACACTGCGAACCACTTTTGCCGCGTAACGCGGGCAAAGGTCCGCGTCCAGGATTTCCACAGACGCGACCTCGTTGATGTCTCCTGTCTCCGGAACATCGACGCGTGCAATTTCACGCTTCGGACGCTCAAAAGTCGCAGCCGCTTCACGGGCGATCCCCAGCATGCTGAGGCAGTCCGGGCGGTTAGGCGTGATTTCAAATTCAACGACCTGATCCGCAAACTCCGGCACCGCTTCCTGGAGAGGCGCGCCAAGGGGGAGCGGTCCGTCGAGGATATAGATACCATCGGCAAATTTCTTTGGAATGACGTTATCCGCAAAGCCGAGCTCTTCCAAGGAACAGAGCATGCCATCCGAGTCAATGCCTCTGAGCTTGCTCTTCTTGATCTTGACGCCGCCGCAGATCCAGGAGTTATGGACCGCCACGGGAATATAGGCGCCCTCAAAGCAGTTATCAGCGCCTGTGACAATCTGTGTCACGCGCTCGCCAATGTCCACCTGCATGACCCAAAGCTTGTCCGCTTCAGGGTGGCGCTTAACCTCAGTAATTTTACCAATCACAATATTTTTGATGCCCTGGCAGACTTCGGAAATCGCTTCAGTCTTGGAGCCGGACATGACCATACGGTCTTCAAAATGGGTCAGTGAGAGATCCTCGATCTCCACATAATCTTTTAACCACGCTATAGGTACCAGCATTTTCTTCTCGCCCTCCTAAAACTGTTCAATGAAACGCATGTCATTTTCAAACATCAGACGGATGTCGTCAATCTCAAGTCTCAGCATGGTCACTCGGTCAAGACCCATGCCAAAGGCAAAGCCCTTGTACTTTTCAGAGTCAATGCCGCACTCTTCAAGAACGTTTGGATGCACCATGCCGCAGCCCAGGATTTCGATCCAGCCGCTGCCCTTGCAGACCCGGCAGCCCTTGCCGCCGCATTTGAAGCAGGTGACGTCCACTTCGGCGCTAGGCTCAGTGAACGGGAAGTAGTGCGGGCGGAACTTCGTCTTGGTTTGTTCGCCAAACATGCGCTTGGCGAAGACATCCAGAGTGCCCTTCAGATCAGCCATGGTGATGTTCTCATCCACCACCAGGCCCTCGACCTGGTGAAACATTGGGGAATGCGTGGCGTCCAGCTCGTCGAAGCGGAAGCAGCGGCCCGGCGAAATGACTTTGATAGGGGGTCTGCTCGCCTTCATAGTTCTGACCTGTACCGGAGACGTCTGGGTTCTGAGGAGGATCTCCTCAGTGATGTAGAACGTATCCGAGAGACTCCTGGACGGGTGATCCGCCGGAGAATTCAGCGCGTCAAAGTTATTGTAAACCGTATCGACTTCGGGACCCTCAGCGACCTTGAAGCCCATACCTATAAAGATGTCCTGAATCTCATTCATAACCACCGTCAGCGGGTGCAGATGCCCGCGTTTTTTCGCCACACCGGGAAGGGTCACGTCGATCTGCTCCTGAATCAGCCTGTCATTGAGAGCACTCGCTGACTTAACCTCTTTCGCCGACTCAAGTGCCGCTTCAATAGCCTCTCTGGCCTCATTGATGATGCGGCCCATCTCCGGCCGGTCTTCAGGCGCCACTGCGCCCATGGATCTCAGCAGCGTTGTCACCTCGCCCTTTTTCCCGAGGTATTTGACGCGCAGGGCTTCAATCGCCGTCAAATCCGCGGCGCCATTAATCTCGGACAGGGCCTGCGTCAACATGCTCTGAACATTGTCTTTCATGAGTACATCTCCTCTCAGTTTTCATCTTCATGCCAGTGCGGTTTTTTGCCGATGGTCATCTCACCCGCACCCCCACCAGCCATCACTTGATGTTCCGGTTAAATTGGATGTTTTTGGACAAATAAAAAAATCCCCATCCCAAAGGGACGAAGATTATACTCCGTGGTACCACCCAATTGACGCGGCGACATAATCGCTTTGCCACTCATTGACAGTCCTTAACGCGGACAGGACGTTTTCAGCTACTAAAATTTTCACCAAAAAAGCTCAGGAGTGAACTTCATCCAAATCAAACCAAAAGGCTCCCACCATTCCTTTTTCGCTGAAGATCTGAGCTATGGACTACTCTCTCCGTCATTGCTTGCTTCATTTCAATTGTAAATACTATAGCATAATGAAATGCCAGGATGCAAGAGTTACTTTTCCCCTTGACAACGCTGTGCTGCGCTTTTCAGACGTTTCACGAGTTCCGTCGTTGGCGTGTGGCTTCGAAAAGAATTACCCCCGCTGCAATAGCTGCGTTTAGGCTCTCCGCGCCGCCGCGGATTGGAATCCTGAGGCGCTGTGTCGCCAAAGCCTGAATCTCTTCAGAGATTCCCTCTGCTTCGTTGCCAATGACCAATACTGTAGGCTTTGTCCAGTCGTAAAGGGCGTAATCCTCTGAATCCTCGAGGACCGCCACTGCAATCTCAAAGCCTTTTGACCGAAAATCCACCAGCGCCTGCGCAAAATCCGGACACTGAACTAAAGGCACATCAAAGATAGAACCCATTGTCGAGCGCACGACCTTTTCGTTGAACGGCTCCACACAGCCTTTAGAAAGAAGAACCCCCTCCACGCCCGCCGCATCAGAGGTCCTGAGGATTGTCCCGAGATTGCCAGGGTCGCGGACTTGATCCAGAGCCAGAAACAAACTGCCTTCCAGCGGCCGGGGCGCAAGCTCCGGCATTTCTGCGACACCGAGACAGCCCTGTGAATGGACAGTTTCAGACAAGACTTCAAACAATTCGCCTTCGAGAATGGTCACATTTATGCCCTGGCTTTCAGCTTCCTGCGATAGATGAATAAACTCAATGCGATCTGCTTCCCTCTGGTCCAGGATCAAATCGCGGAGCGGCCATCCCCGGGCCATCACATGGCGCACTAAACGGACACCTTCAATCAGAAACAGCCCTTGCTGAGTACGGTGCTTTTTAGTAAGTAAATTCTTATACCCTTTGTAGATTTCATTTTGTGAAGATGATATGTGCTTCATTAATCAGTACTCCCTTCAGGTCAGGGTTGGCGCCAGCAGACCATCGGCATAAACATGCAAACGCGGGGCAGCAGGACTGCTTATGACTTGTCGATCCGGTTCAAATCATCATTGTGACCAATAACGACCAATACATCCCCTTCGCGAATCACTTCGTCCGGGCCCACAGCGACTTTGATGTCAAACCCCTGCTTGACCGCCATGACGTTGATCCCGTATCTGGCCCGCAGGTTCAGCTGCCTGAGGTTCTTCCCAATCCAGTGATCCAGCGCCACAATTTCGACAATACTGTAATCCGGCGCCAGCTCGATATAATCCAAAATATTGTCAGACACCAGATTTTTCGCTATTTTGATGCCCATTTCCCGCTCAGGGAAGACCACGCGATCCGCGCCCGTCTTGTATAAAACCTTTCCGTGCAGCTCGTTCTGGGCTTTGGAGATCACGTATTTGACCCCCAGCTCTTTACACATGAGCGTGATCAGAATGGAGGACTGAATGTCGGATCCAATCGTAACCACCGCGACGTCAAAATTCCTGATGCCGAGGGAACGGATGGTCTGCTCATCCGTGGCGTCCGCTTGGACCGCATAAGTGACAGACTCCGAAATTGTCTGAATAATTTCCTCGTTCTTATCAACCACCATGACTTCTTCACCGAGCTCGGTGAGCTTCATGGCAACACTGCTTCCAAACCGGCCGCAGCCGATGACAACAAATTGTTTTTTCAAATGAAGGCCTCCTCATTAATCAACCAACGTTGACTTTGCTCTCAGGATAACGCACAAGCGCCCGGTTCATGGATTGGCGTCTAGCCAGAGCCATAACCAAGGTCATTGGACCCAGTCGTCCAAAGAACATGGTCACAGCAAGCACGAGCTTGCTGCTGTCATTCAGCAAAGGCGTTATACCCGTACTCAGACCCACTGTGCCAAAGGCAGAAACCGTTTCAAACAAGAGCGCCATAAATTCAAATTCTCTCTCATTGAAAGACAAAATCATGGTGACAATGATCACAAGCGCCAGCGCCAGCGACATCAAAGCAAGGGCTCGGCTGATGTAAACCTGGGAAACCCGCCGCTTGAACATGACGGTCTCTTCATAACCGCTTATGACAGATCCAATGTTGAACAGGATCAGACCAAAGGTCGTCGTCTTGATTCCGCCCGCTGTCGAAGCCGGGCAACCGCCTATGAACATCAGTACAATGGTCATTAGAAGCGAACTCATGGTCAGCTTATCGATAGCCAGCGTATTGAAGCCGGCTGTTCTTGGCGTCACGGACTGAAACATGGCTGCCATCCACTTTTCGAGCATACTGAGATTTCCGAGAGTATCCGGATTGCTGTACTCAACAAAAAAGAAAAATAGTGTGCCGATGGCGATCAATGCCGCCGTCACCGTCACCGCCAATTTCGTATTCAGATTCAAAGTCTTGAAATTTCTTTTCAGCACAAGGTCTGACAATACAGTAAAGCCGAGTCCCCCGGTCACAATCAAGCCCATGATGGTAAAGTTGACCACCGGATCTGTCACGTAAGCCGTCAGGCTATTGAAATTCCCCATTAAATCAAAGCCTGCGTTGCAAAAGGCCGAAACCGAATGAAATATAGAAAGGAAAGCCCCCTGTCCCATCCCGAATTCAGGGACAAATTTCGTTGACAAAATTAAGGCCCCGAGGGCTTCAATTGAGAAAGTCATGATTAAAACATTTCTGGTGACGCGGACGACACCTGAAATATTCTGATGGCTGAGCGCCTCCTGCATGACCAGCCTGCTTTTCAAAGAAATCTTTTTGCCAACGACCAGCGCGAACATGGTCGCCATAGTCATAAATCCAAGGCCGCCAATCTGAATCAGCACCAGGATGACCAATTGGCCAAAAAGCGTCCAGTGCGTCGCGGTATCCACCACGACGAGTCCTGTGACACACACCGCCGAAGTCGCAGTAAAGAGCGCGTTAATAAATCCAACGCTTTCAAAAGACTTTGACGCAAGTGGGAGATCGAGAAGGAGTGCCCCCAGCAGGATGACGCCACTGAACCCCAAAGCCAGCACCTGGGCTGGATTCAGGTTAATCATTTTATCATTTTGCACGCGCTTTGCGTATCCAAGCCATGTTTTCATGGACTCACCTCATTCGACACTCAAACTAAAAGCATTATAGCATACTTTTATTATGGGAAGAAGGTATCAGCGGCGTATGCCTATTGCGACTTATACCTATTGCGGCTTACGCCTATTGCGGCTTATGCCTATTGACCCCCGCTTCCTTCCATTTTCATCCACCATAACAAAAGCCACCGCGCAAACGCAGTGGCTTTTGGTCCAACTGTCTGCTGATGCAGACAGTTTGTCTTTTTAATTCTAACTTCAGCCGCGAAAATTACTTCGCGAGGCTTGCTTTCGCAGTCTCAACCAGCTTAGCGAAGCCAGCCGGATCATGGATTGCCATTTCAGAAAGCATCTTGCGGTTGATCTGAATGTTGGCAACTTTAAGACCGTTCATGAATCTGCTGTAGCTCATGCCGCTGAGGCGAGTAGCTGCATTGATACGAGCGATCCAAAGTTTTCTGAAATCTCTCTTGCGGTTCTTTCTTCCAACATAAGAAGAACGAAGGGAACGCATCATTGCAGGATTAGCCGCTCTGAAGACTTTGCTCTTTTGGCCGTAGAAACCCTTGGTCAGTTTGAGAACTTTTTTATGTTTTTTCTTGGCGTTTAACGCCTTTTTAACTCTAGCCATTATTTAAATCCTCCTGATCTTAAGAATAAGGCAACAGCGTTTTAATACGCTTCATGTCGCTTTTGGAAACCATGGTTGCTTTTCTGAGATTACGCTTTCTCTTAGGCGTCTTCTTAGTCAGGATATGGCTCGTGTGTGAATGGGACCGCTTCAGTCCACCGCTACCAGTTACTTTAACGCGCTTTGCCAAGCCTCTGTGTGTCTTCATCTTTGGCATGCTCGTTTCCTCCCTTCAAATCAACAAATTATTTTTTAGGTGTAAATATCGCTACGAGAGTACGTCCCTCGAGGGACGGCTTCTTCTCGATATCTCCGCTGTCAGCAATCATTTCAGCAAAGTGTTTGATGACGGCTTCTCCAAGGTGTGCATGCCCCATTTCACGGCCGCGGAATCTGAGTGAAACCTTGACCTTGTCGCCCTTTTGAAGGAACTTTTCAGCGTTCTTGGCTTTTGTTTCGAGGTCGTGCTCCTCGATGTTAAGGCCAAGTCTAACCTCTTTAATTTCTACCGTCTTTTGCTTTTTGCGTGCTTCTTTGTCGCGCTTTGACATTTCGTACTTGTGTTTGCCATAGTCCATGATTCTGCAGACTGGCGGTACAGCTTGCGGCGCAATCTTGACCAGATCGAGCTTTTTCTCGGCTGCCAGTTCCAAGGCTTCCTTGGCGGACATTATGCCGAACTGTTCCCCATCCTCACCGATAACTCGGAGCTCGCGGTCACGTATGGCTTCATTGATCTCAGTCTTTTTGTTAATGTTCCTCGCACCTCCTGAAAAAATAAAGCGGGTTTCCAAGTAAGAAACCCGCTTAAAAGACAAGAATCATCCAGGCCCAACTTGAGCCCAAACGTCAACTGTGTGTCTTTTATGAACCCAGGCGTGCCAATGCAGCCGGGTGAGAAGCGAGCTTCTTCTTGATTAACAACAGTCGTATCATATCACGTCCTATGGGGACGTGTCAAGCACGATTAATAGAATTTTCTTTCCGAGACCTCAGCCGCCACCAAATCAGCGAAATCAGTGACACTGAAGACGCCAAGCTCGCCGCGGTCTCTGGAGCGGACAGAAAGATTTCCATCTTCAACCTCTTTATCACCGACGACCAGCATATAAGGAACTTTTTCAAGCTGAGCTTCGCGAATCTTGTAGCCAACCTTCTCGCTTCGGTCATCCAGCTCTACTCTGAGGCCTTTCGCCTTCAGAGTCTTCATGATGGATTCCCCGTATTCCGCGTGACGTGACGCAACCGGAAGGATTTTGACATGAACCGGAGAGAGCCATGTAGGGAACTTGCCCGCGAAGTGCTCGATCAAAATGCCCATGAAGCGTTCAATAGACCCGTAAACGACACGGTGGATCATGACTGGTCTGTGACGCTCGCCGTCTCTGCCAATATACGTCAGATCAAAGCGCTGCGGCATCTGCATGTCCAGCTGGATCGTGCCGCACTGCCACGTTCTGCCAATGCAGTCCTCAAGATGGAAGTCAATTTTTGGGCCGTAGAAAGCGCCATCTCCCGGATTGAGCTTGTATTTCATGCCCGCTTCTTCAAGCGCTGCCTTGAGCGCCGTCTCCGCATAGTCCCATTCCTCTTCCGAACCCATTGAATCCTCCGGCCGCGTGGAAAGTTCTACGTGGTATTTGAAGCCAAACTGCGTATACACCTCATCGACGAGATGCGCGACATTTTTAATTTCATCCTTGATTTGCTCAGGCAGCATGTAGATGTGCGCGTCGTCCTGGGTGAACGCTCTAACGCGCATCAGCCCGTGAAGGGCTCCGGAAAGCTCGTGTCTGTGAACACGGCCTACCTCACCCACGCGGAGTGGAAAATCCTTGTAGGAGCGCATTTCCGTTTTGTAAACGAGCATGCTGCCCGGGCAGTTCATAGGCTTAACCGCGAAATCCTCTTCATCAATAGTCAGCGTATACATGTTGTCGCGATAATGGTACCAGTGTCCCGAAGTCTCCCAGAGGTGGTGGTTCAGCATGATTGGCGTCTCAATCTCCACATAGCCGGCGCGGTCGTGGACATCTCTCCAGTATTTCATCAGTTCGTTCTTGACAACCATGCCCTTTGGCAGGATGAACGGGAAGCCTGGTCCTTCCTCAAGCAGGGCGAACAGTTTGAGTTCTTTTCCGAGCTTGCGGTGGTCGCGTTTCTTCGCTTCTTCGAGGCGAGTGATGTACTCTTCGAGCTGGCTGGCTTTAGGGAAAGACGTCCCATACACGCGCTGCAGCATCTTGCGGCTGGAATCCCCGCGCCAGTAAGCGCCTGCGACACTCAGGACTTTAATGGCCTTGACTCTGTCCGTAGCAGGAACGTGAGGACCGGCGCACAGGTCAACAAACTCACCCTGTTTGTAGAAGGAGATGATTTCGTCTTCAGGAAGGTCCCGGATCAGCTCCACCTTGTACGGCTCGCCCTTTTCCTCCATATACTTGACCGCTTCATCCCTGGGAAGCTCAAATCGTTCAATCTCATAGGCTTCCTTGACAATTTTCTTCATTTCCTCTTCGATCAGCGCAAAATCCTCTTCCGTAAAAACGTGCTCGGAATCGAAATCATAGTAGAATCCGTTGTCAATGGCAGGTCCTATAGCGAGCTGAGTTCCAGGGAACAATCTCTGAACCGCCTGGGCTAAAATGTGGGAGGACGTATGACGGAATGCGTCTTCGCCATCCTCTTCCTCAAATTTCAAGATCTCAATTTCTGCGTCTTCCTCAAGCTTGTAAAACATGTCGACCACGTTGCCGTTAACAGTGCCCACCAAGCCTTCCTTTGCCAGGCGGCCGCTGATTTCCTTAGCGACTTCAAACAGCGTCGTCCCTTGTTCAACTTCACGGACTGAGCCGTCCTTAAGCGTCAATTTAACTTTTGCCATTTTTGTTACCTCCTTCAAGATTTCAAATAAATTCATAAGAAAATTTTAGCCGATGGTATTCAATCCCCAAACCCCAAGCGATTTACTTTTAGTCGCGAAGTTTCAAAATTTTGTAAATAAAAAAACTCCGGTCGCATGGAAAGATGATTGAAAACAAACATCAGTCATGGGACGAGAGTTACTCGCGGTTCCACCCAAGTTGCCCGCATACAGCAAGACGGGCCAGCTCGATCTGCCTTAACGCGGCATACGCCATCTTTTCGGTTCTGGAAACGACCTAATTGGACGGTGCTCGGAAGTTAGTGTTCCCTGACAGTCCTGCCCGCGAATGCTCACAGCCAAGGCATCCGCTCTCTGAAGGGGTCCTGAAAAGTACTCGTCTTCCTCATCGCAACCTGATTTTCTTATCTAATGTTACGCCTGTTGAGAAGTGTTGTCAAGACAAAGTTGTCTACAAGACAAACAGAACCAGACTTCCCTGGAGCAGACCTATGACAAAGCCTATCACACCGCCAAGCCATTCGATATGACGGAGTTCTTTGCTGGCGACATCAAAGACGATCGCTTCTATCTTTCTAAAATCAAAGTCGTTTATTTTTTCTTCAACCAGCGTCCCGATACTGACTTTTTCTGCGGCACGGTGTACCACCTGTTCGCTGATTTCGGTAATGGCCGCGTCAGCGTTCTCATCAATGGCTTCCTCAATATACTTAAAAATCATGCCTCTGAAAGCGCCTGGAATAATGGACGGCATTTTTTGTTCCGCAATCTGTGTCACTCTAGTTTTCACCATCCGGACGATTTCTTCTTTATCCAGATCTTCAATCATTTTATCTACTATTTCCTCAACGGTGACCAGTTCGCGTTCCACTGTCTGACCTACATTGCGGGCAATTTCGTGGCGTCGCTTCGGCATCAGCCCCTGGAAGGTCAAAGGAAGAAGCGGGACTTTATAGGGTTCATAAGGTCTGAACAAGAGTTTGATGGCAAGCCAGTTCGTAGCCCACCCAATTAACGCGCCAATCAGCGCCATTATGGCCAATTTCAATATCATGACAAACTGCCTCCTGATGCTCTATACATAAGTTTCTATTAAATAGGCCTGACCTTTCAAATACATGACCTCTATTGCTGCGGCTTTATCCATCCAGATCAGCTGATGATCCGTTTCCAGCTGCGCGTGGCCGCAGGACACAATTTCCGTTCTATAGGCTGTGATGCGCTTATGATAGGCCATCTCTGTGCCTTTGACGATCACATATTCGTCCACAGTTTCAAGAAACTCCCCTACCGAGAGCATGCAGCCCGCTTCTTCAAGGCCTTCCCGGATCAGACAGGCTTCATCCGTCTCCTCTGGCTCAATGCCGCCGCCAATCAGAAAATATCCGAGGGGTGCCTTTACCACACCCACTTGCCCTTCTCTGGTCAATAATCCGTAGGCGCCTGGACGGTAAACATAATTGACGTGAGGTTCAACTTCTCCAAAGATTTTCAATGTGTCACCTCCAGGTCTTGTTATCTTCAAAAATATAAACAAAAGCACCAGCCCTCACGAGCTGGTGCATTCACGAACTAATTTGGAGCGGAAGACGAGATTCGAACTCGCGACCCTCGCCTTGGCAAGGCGATGCTCTACCTCTGAGCCACTTCCGCTTACAACGTATTGCCAAGAACCATATTAGCGCATGCACCTTTATATTGTCAAGACGTTAAATTGTTTTTCTTTCGTTTTTTTACTTAGCACTGTGAAATGGCTTAAATTGATCCATGGCTGCCTTCCTTGAAACCTCGGTTAGATCTCTACCATTTCTAAAATTTTCACCAGATCATCATGACCAAAATGATAATTTTTATTGCAAAAATGACAGTGAACATCCGCTTTGCCATCCTCTTCAATCATCTGGGAAATTTCATTGATGCCCAGGGTCATGATTCCCCGCTCAAATTTCTCTCGGCTGCAGTCACAGCGGTACACATTCTCAGTCACTGCCGTGATCTCAGTATCAAAGCCCGCTAATGCAATCGCAATCAGAGATTCCATATCCTCCGACCCCGCCAGCAGCTCCGTCATGGTCGGCAAGTGGGCCGCTAAATCCTCAAGCTGGTCAATGACCGCATCATCCGCGAAGGGCATAGGCTGTATCACCAATCCGCCCGCGCGCTCAACATTACCGTCCGCCCCAACAAAGACTCCAAGTGAGACTATGGAAGGCTGCTGCTCGGAATACATGAAATAAGCTGCGAGATCTTCCGCAATTTCACCGGAAACCAGATTAACCCGACCAACAAAAGGCTCCTTCAGGCCGTAATCCTTGATCACGATCATCTCACCATCGGACCCCACGGCCGTGCCTACATCCAGCTTGCCATTTTCCTTAGGTGGGAGCTCGACGCTAGGATGCCCTGCATAGCCCTTGACATTACCCGTCGCGTCGGAGACTGCCAGCAGTACCCCAAGGGGCCCATTCCCCTTTACCTGGAAGGTCAGTTTGTCCGTATCATTTTTCAGCATAATGCCCATCAGCGATGCTGCGGTCAGCACTCTTCCCAGGGAAGCGGCCGCAACCGGTGACAACTGGTGCAGTCTTCTTGCCTCTTCCACCAGATCCGTCGTGTCCGTCACAAAAAATCTCACGGCATGATCAGCTGCCATGCCTCTATATAGTTTTCCCACTGTTATCTCCTCCGAAAAATTATTAATGCCCGTTCTGAAGTCGGCCCCAGCCGCAGCATGGTCTCGCTGTCGAGAATTTCAACCGTTTCAAACCAGTCGTGAGCCAGAGCCGCCAGGACTGCCGCCTCATGGGCATGCTGGACATGGGTCTCCTCAAAACGCTCATAAAGGCTGGGTTGATCCTCACACTTCAGAAAAAAGGTCAAATGCATAGTTTGCGTTCTGGAACCAGGATCATAGGCATTTTCCCAGATCATCGAAATCTCTTCATCACTCTCAGCTATGGTCGTGTTGCCCAAAACGTGCTCCAGTTTATAAGGCGTGCTGAACTCCATCAGCAGCAGCCCTCCGGCCACAAGTGCGCCTGCCATATGCTCAAAGGCGCTCTTCAGCCGGAACTCACCCTCTATATAATTGATGCCGTCATTGATCATGGTCAGCAGATCCACAGGTCTGTGCAGTTTCAGCGTCACCAGATCCTGAAGCAGATAGCGGACCTTGAGATGCGCCTCGTATGCCTTGTCCTGGGCAATGGAAAGCATGGGCTGCGACAGATCTACCCCAATGACATCATAACCCCGCTGTGCCAGCGCGTTGGTGATGTTTCCGGTTCCGCAGGCCAGGTCCGCAATTTTTGCCGGCTTTGCGCCATGTTTTAAAGCAACCTCCAGAAGCCGCTCCGTCCAGTCGTCGTAATCCACTTCAGACATGAGCGCGTCATAGCATAGGGCAAATCCGGAATAAGCATCCGTCATGACAGAATCCCCCTGAACATCAGAATCAAGTACACCCCAATTGCCAGATAGAGCACTGCGCCGCTCCAAAGAGGCAGGCTTTCCTTCAATTTCATTTTCGGGCGTTCGCTTTTGACCCAGTGCCGGTTTGAGAGTCTGACTTGTCGTTCGCTTCTGACCGCATTAAGGTTCACGAGGCTGATGGCATCCTCGTAATGCTCAAGCGTTGGAACCTGATCATAAGGATACAGCCAAGCCTGCGCGTCTCCGACCGCAGTCGCAGCAAGAGGCCGGCCCGTCACGACAAACTGTTGGCCGGAAATCTTGAGGATGTCACCGGGTTTCAAATATTCCAGGCGAATGGAGCGATAGATCATCAGCCCAAAAGCTACCATAGGCACAGCAATCACAAATAGGAGTCCTGCCGCACCGGCCAGACTTGCAATGAGCATGTCCTTATTCTCCAAAAACAATTCCGTCAAATCCATCCCCGTCTCCATGCTGATCTCCTGGCCCCGGGTCATGAGATAGGAAATTGTCACGGCGAAGCCATTGTTGACCGCGTGACCAATCATACCGGCGTAGATGGAACCCGTCACCTGCACCAGCCAGCCGAACAGCAGCCCCAGGAATATTGGGCCGACGAGATTGGCGAGATTGAAGTGAAACAGCCCAAAGAGGACGGCGCTCAAAACTGCCGCAAACCGGTATCCGAACCGGCCCTCCAGCGCGTTCATCACCATGCCCCTGAAAAAGAGCTCCTCACAGATCCCAGGGGTGATGGCCATGACAAAAAAACTGACCAGAAAACCGGTCCCGGCCGATGCTTCCGGTAAAGTCTGAGGAATAAAATGAACTGTCATCATGAGAATGGCAATGACAGTGACATTCAAAAATGCGACCCCTGGAATCATCAACAGAGAGGCGCCAAAAATTTTCAATCCAATTCTAACCGGGATTGGATTGAACCGCAAGGCTTTCTTTAAGTCCACCTTAAAAACGAGTCCAAGCAGGACCAGCGGGATCACCAGCAGCCCGTATTCCGTAAAAAGAACCCCCAGCTCAAAATTCGCCGACTGGGCCATAGACCCAAGTGTCAAAAATGCCGCCGCCAGGATCAGGAATGCCCAGCTGACGGGGGTCAGAGGATAATGGGAACTAAGCTGATCCTTCATATCAGAACCCCGGCTTTTTCAAACACTTTAATCATGGCAGATACACCGTTCAGCAATACATTTTCGTCAAAATTAAAGCACTCGTGGTGGAGGCCAAACAGATGGCCTTGAGCCGCGTCTCTGCATCCCACGAAAACAAAAAGTCCCGGAACGGCTTCCTGATAATAGGAAAAGTCCTCTGCCAGCATCTGCGGCTCTATTTCCAGAACATTCTCTCGCCCTACAGCTTCAATGAACAGTTCAGTCAGACCCGGATCGTTGAGCACAGGCGGGTACATGGGCCGAACCTCGATCTCAGCCTCGCAGTCATAGCCCTTGGCAACGCCGTTGACAATAGTTTGCATGCGAGCGAGGGAGGTTTCAAAGACGTCTTTGGAAAAAGCTCTGAACGTCCCTTCAAGTCGTGCGTGCCCGGCGATCACGTTGCGCTTTTCACCGGAATACATTTTGCCCACTGTCAGGACTGCGGATTCGGTAGGCTTGACATTTCGACTGACCACGCTTTGCAGGACTGAGACGAGGCTTGACGCAGCCAGTAAAGCATCTTTTCCAAGATGAGGCATGGCACCATGGGCGCTTTTTCCTTTAATTTCTATGTCAAACTCGCCGGTCATGGCCATCAAAGGGCCGCTCCTGGTCGCGAAAAGACCAGAGGCCACTTCCGGAAACAGATGATAGCCAAAGATGGACTCTACATGGTATTTTTCAAAAATCCCGGATTCTACAAGGACTTTAGCGCCGCCCGGACCTTCTTCAGCAGGCTGAAACAAAATCAGCACGCTCTTTTTCAATCTGTGGCGCTGTTCAGAAAGTGACTGGGCTAAGAGCAGCGCCATAGTCATATGGCCGTCATGTCCGCAGGCATGCATCCTGCCTTTATGGGACGACGCGAAGGCCAAGCCGGTTTTCTCTGTGACCTCCAGGGCGTCCATATCAGCTCTGAAGGCTATGCTCTTCTCACTTTCTCCCTGGATCCAGGCTAACACACCTGTCTCCGCTACGCGCTCGACTACGACACCGTCGAGAACCTTCAGGGCAGAGAGGATATAGCGCTGAGTTTCAACTTCCTGAAATCCAACTTCTGGTATTTGATGCAGCGCACGCCTGTGGCGAATCGCAAGCTCTAATTTATCTTTTGTGGTTTGATCCGGTATAAACATACATTTCCCTCCCAAGCAACAGGTTCTTCACAATAATCATTATACCTTAAAGTGAAGGAACACGACAAACTTTATTGACATCCGGGGTCTTGAGTGCTATTATTAAAAAAATTTAACAGTTTTATTCATTAATTATGTTATAACGGCAACATATTTAAGTGACTCTAAAATGCTGTTCCCCTCATGCGCAAGCTGATCCATCGCCGCGTGAAATATGCATTTTTCTGTATAAAGCATTCATTTAGAAGGAGGCAGTTTTACATGAAAAAAATTAACATCGCGGTCGTCGGCGCAACCGGTATGGTCGGCCGCAACTTTCTACAGGTCCTTGAAGATCGTGATTTCCCGTTTGACAACCTTTATTGCTTCGCCAGCGAGCGTTCTGCCGGCCAGGTCCTGACCTGCAAAGGCAAGGAATATATCGTAGAGCCGCTGAACGAGCAATCTTTTGATCGCGACATCCAAATCGCCCTCTTTTCCGCCGGCGGCGACACCAGTTTGAAATATTCTCCAATTGCGGCTTCTAAAGGCGTCATCGTCGTGGACAACAGCAGCGCGTTCCGTATGGATCCGGAAGTGCCGCTTGTCGTGCCGGAAGTCAATCCTCAGGCGCTGGACAATCACAAGAACATCATCGCCAATCCAAACTGCTCGACCATTCAAGCCGTTGTCGCCCTCAAGCCGCTCTACGATACGTACGGCATTGAGCGCGTCATCTACTCGACTTATCAAGCTGTTTCCGGCAGTGGTGTCAAAGGCATGACAGACCTCGAAGAAGGCCTCAAAGGCAATCACCTCAAGAAAGCCTATCCACACCCCATCGCAGGAAACTGCCTGCCGCAAATCGATGTGTTCCTCGACAACGGCTACACCAAAGAAGAAATGAAGATGATTGATGAATCCAAAAAAATCATGGGTGACCAATCTCTCAGAATTACCGCTACAACAGTACGCGTTCCAATTTTCTACAGCCACAGCGAATCCATCAACGTCGAACTGAAAAAGCCGTTTGAGGTTGAGGACGTCAAAGCTCTGTTCGCTTCAAGCCCGGGCATTGTCCTTCAGGATGATCCTGCGAACAGCGTTTACCCCCTTGCAGCAGAAGCCGCAGGAAAAGATCTCGTCTACGTTGGCCGAGTCCGCAGAGACTTCAGCGTTGAGAACGGCCTGAACCTTTGGGTCGTCGCCGACAACACCAGAAAAGGCGCTGCTACAAACGCAGTTCAAATTGCGGAGCTGCTCGCAGAAAAGTTTTAGTCCCGCTTTTTTATGCTATAATAAGAATCAGCAGGACCCAGGAGGCTTCCCGGGTCCTTTCTTCACATCAAGCTGAATTTGGGCCGTGCCGCCTGGGAGCGTCAGGCACTTGAAGCACAAAGCCCGGAAACTTTTTCTACATAAACAGCCTATTTTGAAAGGATGATTTTTGATGAGTTTATTCAAAGGCGCCGGTGTCGCAATTGTCACGCCGTTCGATGCTGACAACAAAATCAACTTCACAAAGCTTAGAGAGTTGATCGATTGGCAGATTTCCGAAAAAACAGATGCCATCATCATTTGCGGCACCACCGGCGAAGCACCGACGCTCCGGGATGACGAACATATGGAAGCTATCAAATTCGCGGTTGAGGCCGTCGCAGGCCGCGTGCCGGTCATCGCAGGCACAGGCAGCAACGATACGCAGCACGCTATTGAAATGAGCCAGTACGCAGAGTCTGTTGGTGTGGATGGTCTTCTCCTCGTCACCCCATACTACAACAAGGCGACGCAGTCTGGCCTGATCCGTCATTTCAACGCCATTGCGGACAGCGTCAATATTCCCATCATCCTCTACAGCGTACCGGGGCGCACCAGCGTCAATATTGATCCGCAAACCGTCCTGGCACTGTCTAAACACCCGAATATCCAAGGGATCAAAGAAGCTTCCGGCAATATCGCACAAGTGGTCGAAATCGCCCGCCTGATTCCGGAGGATTTCTATCTCTACTCCGGCAACGACGATATGATCGTACCTCTGATGTCTGTCGGCGGAGACGGTGTGATCTCCGTACTTTCCAACATCATGCCGCGTGAGACTCACGACATGGTCATGCACTATCTTGACGGCGACTTTGCAAAGTCACTGGAGCTGCAGCTCGGTCTCAAGCCGCTGATTGACGCCCTGTTCTGCGAAGTCAATCCTATCCCTGTCAAAACCGCTTTGAATCTGATGGGCAAGGAAGTCGGCCCGCTCAGAGGCCCACTTTATGAAATGGAACCTAAAAATGTGGAGCGCCTGGAGCGCGAGCTCAAGGCAGCAGGACTTCTATAAACCAGTGAGGTGATCCCATGATCCGAATCATTCTTTCAGGCGCGAACGGCGCTATGGGCAAAAACGTCCGGGAGCTGGTCGCTGAGCAGCCGGACCTGGTCATTTCCTGCGGTATTGACCGACACCCTGATCCAGACGCCAAGTTTCCCCAGTTCGATTCTTTTGAGGCTGAGGGCATTGAGGGTGACGTCATCATAGATTTCTCCCATTACACCGCAGTGCCGGGCCTGGTGAACTTCGCCGCTTCCAGTGGCATCCCGGCAGTCATTTGCACCACAGGACTTTCTGAAGACATCATTTCAGACATCGAAGCGAAAGCATCAAAAGTCGCTCTGTTTCGTTCCGGCAACATGTCCCTTGGCATCAACCTGCTGATCGATCTCGCCCGCCGTGCATCAGAAATCCTGGGACAACGCTATGACATTGAAATCATTGAAAAGCACCACAACAAGAAATTGGATGCGCCAAGCGGCACTGCCCTGATGATCGCGGATGGGGTCAATGAAGCGGCCAACAAGGCCTATGACTATCAGCACGGCCGTCATGGCAAAGACGCAAAGCGCATGCCAAATGAAATCGGAATCCACGCGGTTCGCGGCGGAACCATTGTAGGCGAACACCAAATTCTGTTCGCAGGTACTGACGAAGTCCTTGAAATCAGACACAGCGCGGCATCTAAGAAGGTCTTCGCGGAAGGCGCCATCAAAGCAGCCCGATTCCTCAAAGACGCCGGACCTGGTCTCTACAGCATGAAAGATATCCTGTAAAAAATTATAAGAAAAGAGGCTTGCCAATTTATGACGTATGATATGACAAACCCCTATGAAATCGCGCGTTTTATTAAAGACGCCAAAAAATCCACACCTGTCAAAGCTTATATCCGCGGTCACATCACCCTGCCTGAAGGCTCACAGATCCGCTGTTTCGGAGAAGCGCCCTTCCATGTGCTCTTTGGCGAGGCGGATGACGTTCTTGACCTGATCGAAACTCAGAGCCAGGGTATTGACGATTACGTCATTGAGAATGACCGCCGTAATTCTGCGATTCCTATGCTTGACCTCAAAAAGCTCAAAGCCAGAATCGAGCCGGGCGCCGTCATTAGAGACCGCGTTAAAATTGGCGAAAACGTCGTGGTCATGATGGGCGCTGTCATCAATATTGGCGCTGAAATTGGCGATAATACCATGATCGACATGAATGCAGTCCTCGGCGCCCGCGCCACTGTAGGCAAGAATGCTCATGTTGGCGCTGGCGCGGTCCTGGCAGGCGTACTCGAGCCACCTAGCGCTACACCTGTCATCATTGAAGATGGCGTTTTGATCGGTGCCAACGCTGTGGTTCTGGAAGGTGTCAAAGTCGGTAAGAATTCCGTCGTTGCCGCCGGCGCCATTGTCACGGAAGATGTGCCTGAAGGCGTGGTCGTCGCCGGAGCGCCAGCGAAAATCATCAAGGCGAAAGATGAAAAAACCGAAGGCAAGACGCAGCTCCTGGATGATCTCAGGAAGTAGGAAACGCGACCATCGGCCAAAACCTTGATCTTATAATACAAAACAGCCTCATGGCGCCAGGGTGCTTATATGCGCCACCCGCGGCCTTGAGGCTGTTTTAGTTTGAAGATCAGATGTTTCGCCGGATAACCGGTGCTTTAATCTACAAATGCGAAGACGTGGTCGACATTGCGGAAGTAGTCGCCGTAATTGAGGCCATAGCCGACAATGAACATATCCGGAATAGTAAAGCCTACATAGTCCGGTACAAATTCCACCTGGCGCCTGGATGGCTTGTCGAGGAGGACGCAGCACTTGACGCTGTCCGCACCTTTGCGCTTCAAATGCTCGAATACGCCTGTCATAGTGTGGGCGGAGTCCGTAATGTCGTCCACGACAAGAACATCATAGCCCTCCAGAGAGTCAACGCCAATGTCCTGGGTCACCTCAACGCTCCCGGTGGATTCCTCGCCGTGGCCATAGCTGGAGGTGGTCATAAATTCGACCCGAAGCTGAAGATCGATCTTGCGGACCAGATCTGCGGTAAAAATAAAGCTGCCTTTGAGCAGCGACACCACCAGCAGATTTTTTCCATGATAGTCCTTGGTTAACTCTTTTCCAAGCTCAACAACCCGGCGTTCTATTTCTTCTCTGGAAACCAGAATTTCTCTGCGTTTGTTTTCTATACTCATGAATAGGTCACCCCTTAAGGTCTGATTTCTTTTATTTTATGCTTTTTTGACTTTAAATTCAACTCATTTGAAGGGAAAATGACCGCGGGTGCCGAACAACTACAAACTGAATTCAGATCCAATCCGTCGGTTAGCGACGAAAGAGGTGTTGTCATGCTCCAATTATGGCTAAGAAGTTTGATTATTGGTTTGTCTATCGCTGCGCCGGTGGGTCCAATTGGGCTGCTGTGCATCCGCAGAACCCTTGCAAACGGTCGCCGTGCAGGCCTCATGACAGGCCTCGGCGCCGCGTTTGCAGACGGCGTTTATGGTGCCGTAGCGGCTTTTGGACTCAGCGCAGTCTCCGCCTTTTTGATCAATCAGCAAAATTTTCTCAGGCTGGGCGGAGGTCTCTTTCTGATTTATCTGGGTCAGGGAATCCTGCGCTCCAAGCCCGCAGATCGCGCTGCCGGGGCGGACAGAATTGACTCCAGCACCAGCCACAGTGACCTCGGAATGCTGTTTTCCACCTTTCTTCTGACGCTGACCAATCCTATGACTATATTGTCCTTTATAGCGATTTTTTCAGGACTTGGATTGGCAGGCGGTGTCACCTCTCATGGCCTGGCTGCGCCATTACTCACCGTAGCAGGCGTTTTCACAGGCTCGGCGCTGTGGTGGCTGATGCTGACTTTCGCGCTGTCCAGACTGAAACTATTGTCCAAGCCGGATAATCTCATCTGGATCAACCGCTTGTCTGGCTTAATTATTTTAGTTTTTGGCATTATGGCGGTTTGGCAGGGATTTGTGGCAAGGTGAAAATGACAATTTAATACTCTAAAAGCTCCAAGCCTTCAAACCCCGTCAAATCAACTTTTTCAGACAGTATAGCGGGTATGGCGACACGATCTGCCCTGCCGTCACTGATAAAGCGCTTGTCCGGATTGGCTGCATAGCCATCCAGCCAATCTGTCAGCTGGAGGTGACCGTCGCCACTCTGGACCCTTTGAATTGAGGCAAAGTCAAAACTCACGTCAAATGGCGAAACGCTGGGTTTCCAACCGACGTTAAGTATGGCAATGTTTTTATACGGTACGCCTTCATACTGACCTTCAATCAGCGTTCCTCTCTGTCCTTCCGCAGGCCGTTCACCGTAGGGAAGTGCCAACAGATCGATCTCATAATTTTCAGGGAGCAGTTTTTTGAGCTGCACTGCATTTTTACCAAGCGCTGCTTCCACCTCATGAGCGCTGAGCGGTTTAAAGTGCTCATGGCCAAAGCTGTGATTTCCTATGTCCATGCCGTTTTCCAGCATGTAGTTGAATTTGAACGCGACAGAATCTTTCTGAGCAAATGGGGTCCCCCCATTAAAGAAAAAAGTAGCATGCATGCCAAAATCCGGGTGTTCTTCAGCAAACGCGGACATGATGCCTACGACACAGTCCGGATCAATGGTCTGATCCTCCAGAAGCTTGAAGTTTGTGATGTGTCCGTCGTCAAAGGTTAAGACCACTGGTGTATAACCAGCAGGTGTTGTAATGTTGCCTTTTACGAGATCCCTGAGAGGCAATGTTCTGAAGCCCATTTCATAAAGTCGCTCCAGATCAGCGCGGAAAGATTCTGCTGTACGGGCGTAATCCGTATTTTTGTCCCCTAAATTGTGATACATAATCACCATGACTTCTCCCAATTCATTTGGTTTGACCACATTGAAGTCAATTTCAGGCACCTCAGGCACTTCTTGCTCCGCCGGCATCTCAACGGGCCCCGGCGATTCAACAATGACTTCCGGCGGCGTCACTTCACCATTTGGAGAAGAAGATTCTGCAGAATTTATGTCAGCACTGCATCCACCAAATAAGGATACTGCAAAGAGCAGAGACAAAATTAAAGCAGATAAGGATCTGTGACGTTTTTTTGTTTTATGACGTTTGAAATACCCAGATGACAACAGCATTTTATGTCCGCCTTTCTAAATTATATTTTCTTTTTGCACTTATGTATATTAAGTATATTGGAACGCGCGTCATAACACACTAAAAAAAGTAAAATGTAACTAAACATTTACCATTTATAATGTTGCGTCACATTAATGCGCGTCCTCATTTTTATGAGGTTTATGGTATAATAGGGATACATTTATCAGATACGAGTAAGGTGGTGGTCCTGTGTTTTTTGATGATTCTAAACAACAAATTGAAAAGAAGATGTTACTGCTGGAAGGGATCGCCCTGCTCAAAGATCCAGCCCACGACATATTGATGGATTTGATGCTTAGGGACGGCCGAATGAACTACTTCGAATTTACACACTGTCTGGGCGAACTCAAAGACTCAGGCCTGGTGCGGGATGCGGGAACGAATCGGTATCGTCTCACAGAGCGCGGTGAAAATGCAATTTTATACTTCTCAGACCGTGTTGAAGAAGAGACGCTGAACGCTTTGAAAACGACCGTTGAAACCTTGAACACCCATACCCCAACCTATACTTCAGAGTGGGCGGTGTACGAGGGTGCTCAAGTACTTAAGCTTATGCACACAGACCGCGGTCTGTGCCTTATGCTTAGCATGGAGGACCGCAAGCTCGGCGAGGCTATGGCTAAAGCTTGGACACAGCAAAATCGCCAAGCCTTGACCGCGCTCATGAACCTATTGACAGACGCACTGTTCGCGCCTCCGAGAGATTGAGTGTTTCCTTACTATAGTTTGCGATCGCTAAGTGAGCAAGGGCACTATAAACTAAGTTTAAACCAAATGGAAAAAGGAAGAAAGTGCCTGTCAGGATCTCGAATTATAATCGAGCCCTCCGACTTGTACCTTCTTCCTTTTTTTCTCCCAAAACCATTCGTCCGGGATTAATATTTAACTAAAGTGCTGTTCAGGAAGATAAAGATAAAACTGAGCACCAATATAGCGCCAAACAAGAAGATCGAATACGTCACCGTACTGATATTAAAGTTAGCTCTGTAGACCGCTTTTCTGACCGTGGTCTCGCCTTCATCTTTAAGCTTATGACCTTTTCTGAGGCTCTCGTCAGCCAGATGCGCAATAGCTTCTCCGGAGCGGTGAAGGGGCTCTGACAGTTTTTCGCCCGTCAATTTTCCCAAAGCAGCATCTCCTTTTTCAATCAGCGGCTGAGCGAACTTTCCTGAGGAAGCGCTTTCCAGCGATTCAATCAGGTGCGTTCCTGCGTCAGAGAGGTTGTTCCCATTCGCCTCAATCCATTTCTTTGGTTTCACGTCAGCAAGTCTGTGAAGTGAGTCCCCAATGAATTCACCCAGGCGAATCAGCCACTGATCAAAGAATCTGAAGAAAACAGTCATGCCTTTGAAGATCGCAGTAAATACAGGAATCATCAAATCCTCTTCTATTCGGATAAAGGTATTGGAAGGATTCACATAAACCGCGTGGCCATCCACCTGTCTTCGCAGGTAAATCCTTATAAACGTCGCATACATGACAAAGCCAAGCACAAAAATGACGCCTGATGCCCGCAGTGCTTCGGTTGCAAAGAGATGCGGATGAACCTCACCACTCGCCCCCAGGATCTCGGCAGCTTGAGACAGCGGCGCATATACCCATTCCGGCCGCATGCCCAAAATGGCAATCGCACCGGACAAAATTGACATTGGAAGGAGTACAGGCCATTTGATCAAATGTCTGTGCTGACCATAATATTCTTCATTCTTCTCAATAAAAACTGCTACGAAAAACTTCAGCATATAAGCCACAGTCATTGCACTGCCAAAATAGAATAAAATGTCCAGAATACTGAACAACGGACCCGGAAATTCATGAGCGGCTTCAAGCAGTGCTTCATGAATCATGGTTTTGCTGGCGTAGCCGTTTAATCCAGGCATCCCCGCCACCGCTAGGGCACCAAATAGAAACAGCGCCTTCAGGAAGTGCTTTAAACGCCCAAAGCCGTAGATGACGTTGATACTCAGCTCGTGAAGCGCAATGTAGATGACACCGGCACCAATAAACAACAGTGTTTTGATGATGCCGTGATTGACAATGTGAAACAGCGTGCCGTAAACAGCCAGACCCCCATGACTGCCGAGGATCTCGATCAAAGCGATCCCGAGCAGAATATACCCCATTTGACTCATGCTTGAGTAGGCCAGAATCCGCTTGACGTTTCTCTGATACATGGCTAATCCGCCACCGACCAAAATAGTCAGCATGCCCAAAATCAGAATCGCATAAGAAATCACCGGCTCACCATCCAATAGATAGTGAAGTGTTACAATGATGCCAAAAACGCCCGTCTTAGCGAGTACCGCCGACAATATTATGGTCGCCGGCATTGGCGCCGCCGTGTATGCTTTAGGCAGCCAAACGTGCAGCGGGAATAAGCTCGCCTTGATACCAAAGCCTATCAGGATGAGTGAGCCTATGGCTATTCTGGTCACTTGTGAAGCTTCTTTCAAATCCATTTCAGATATGATCAAGGTGCCCGCAAAGTTATACGCCAAAAGGATGCCCAGCAAAACCATCAAACCACCTGCTATAGCCATGGCCAAATAAGAGGCGCCTGCACGGTGGGCATATTCATCCTCGTCGTGAATGACCAGGAAGTAGGATGAAATGGACATTAATTCAAAAAAGGTAAACAAATTCAGAATGTTTTCAGAGAGGAACATGCCCATGGTACTGAAATAGGTCAGCATAAAAAGGGCATAATATCTGTTTCTGTTCTTATGTCGAATTAAATATTGAGTGGAGAAAATCATAGCCAATGGCCAAATGAATGCTGTCAGCCAAACGAAGATGTATCTCAGCATATCCAGCTTCAACATCAAACCGGTTCCCATCAGGTTAGGCACAAACACCACAATGTCACCCTGGCTGACTGGCTCATACAGCAAAACGACTATGCCAAACACAAAAGCATAAACCGACAGATGCAGCGCATTCCTCAGGCCTTCGTTCTTATTTCCCTGAATAGCGCCAATCAGAGACGCAGCGCCGGGAATGACAAGCATCATTAAAATCCAAAAACTGTTTGCCACTTAGAACACCTCCCCGGCAATGCGCGTTACTATGCTGACGATTGGGTTCGGAAGGATCCCGAGCAGAATGACGATTGCGGTCAATAAAAATATAGGGATTAACATGGTATCTGAAGGATCCAGCGATTTACCTTCACCAATAGCATCAAGCTCCGGCGTCTCTTTCTTGCTGAAAAAGGCTTGTACGGCAATAGGAAGAAGATAGGCCGCCGTTAGAAAGGCGCTGAGAAGCAATGCGACTGCATAAAGTACGTTGTGCGCTTTTAAAGCGCCCAGCGCCAGATACCACTTGCTGACAAACCCGTTGGTCGGCGGTATGCCAATCAGGGAAATAACCGAAAGTCCAAAACAGATCATGGTCACCTTCATGCGTTTCCCTATACCATCCAGCTGATGGACATACTTAAAGCCCGTCTGATAATAAATGGCTCCCGCCACAAAGAACAGCGTAATTTTAATGACCGCATGATTGATCAAATGCAGCAGCGCGCCTATAAAAGCATCCTGATTAAGCAGCGCTATGCCCAGGATAATGTAACCCAGCTGACTGATTGTGGAATACGCCAGTCGTTTTTTTAGATTGTCTTGATGAAGTGCCATAAGTGATCCCATGACTATGGTCAAAACAATAATAGGCAGCAAGTAATTTGAGGCCCCCAGCATGGCAACACTAACCGGTCCAAACAGGAAATAAGTCGTGCGCATAAGCGAAAAGATCCCGGATTTGACAACGGCTACAGCGTGCAGCAGTGCGCTTACAGGCGTAGGCGCGACCATGGCATTTGGAAGCCAGGAATGGAACGGTGCCAGTGCCGCCTTGACGCCAAACCCCAGAAATAGGCTCAGGTAGCCCACAAGGAGCATAATAAACTCGTTGTGGTCCGTGCCTCCAAAATGACTGAAATTCACAATTCCCCCCGGCAAAAAACTCAGGTCATTGGTGATGCTGAAGACAAGCAGCATACCAAGAAGGACGAGCGTCGCTCCGGAAAACGAGTAAATAATGTACTTCTTGCCGCTGGCCAGAGCCTCCTCGCTGCCCGCGTGTATGACAAGCGGAAAGGTTGCCAGCGTCAGCAGCTCATAGAAAATATAGAGGGTAAACATATTCCCCGAGAACGCTATGCCGATGGTGACGCCCAATGTAAACAAGAAGAACACAAAAAACTGACGGACCCGATTCTCATGCTTCATGTACTCAAAAGCATAAAAAGTTGTAAAGATCCACAGCAGGGATGCCAGCACCGCAAAGAGAATCCCCAGACTGTCCGGCCTGAGATAGATGTCGATAAATCGATTGACCATCAGCAAGTGAAAACGGACCTTGGGAAACAATGAAACCACGGTAAAGAGCACTATGAAATTTGTTATGACGACCACTGCCACATAGGGCTTTAATCTTTTTTCAGTGATGATCCTGCTCTGTGTGGCAAAGATTGATGCCAGCCAGGGCAGAAAAATGGGCAATACAATTAAGAATGTCATGGACAAGCCGCCTTTACAAAGAAGGCATCGCGCTGGCGATCCAGTCCAGTATAGGACCAGACCCAAAGCCGACGATCACCATCATGATTGAAAGCAAAATCAGAGGAACGAGCTCACGAACCGGCTTCATCTTCGACTTGTAAATCTTGCCTTCCAAATTCGCGTTGCCGAAATATCCGTTGATAATAATTGGGAAATAGTAACTGACGTTGAGCAAGCTGCTCGCCAAGATGATCAGCAGCAAAAAGATTTGTCCATAGTCTATGGCCGCCAAAGCCAGATTCCATTTGCTGACAAATCCTGGAAGCATCGGAATACCCACCATGGACAAGCCGCCAAGTGAGAAAATCGCCAAAGTGATAGGCATTTCACGACCGATCCCTCTCATATTATCAATATCCCTCTGCCCAGTCTGCTCGATAAATGAGCTGACAGAGAGAAACAGGCAGGATTTCGTCAGGCCGTGAGCCAGAATATGATAGATGGCAATTGTCATACCCATGGCATTGCCGAGTCCAAAGCCAAAGAAGATGTAACCCATTTGCGCGACACTGGAATAAGCTACCATTCGCTTTAAATCAGTTTGTACGCGGGCAAACAAGGACCCCATAATCATACCCGTCGCGCCAAAGATCAAAATAAGGTTCAGGATCACGGTATCCTTCAAAATCTCATGACCATAAACCATAAACAGCACTTTGAAGAGCAAAACGACCGGCGCCTTGATGACTATGCCGGACAGAATGGCGCTGGATGGTCCCGGCGCTGAAGCATGGGCGTCCGGCAGCCATATATGAAGCGGAAACATAGCTGCTTTAATGCCCAGTCCAATAGTAAACATGGTCAAACTCACTAAAATTGCCCTTTCATTTCCGGCTACACTTACCTGGAGGGTTTCATGAATAGCGCGCATGTTCAAATGACCGGTCATGGAATACAAATAGGCAATCCCCATGAGAACGAGGCCAGAGCCAAGGCTGCTCAAGATCAGGTATTTCATGGTCGCCTTGATATTTTCAGGTTTGTCCTTGATGGCAATCAAACCACACGCTGCCAGCGTACTGACCTCAATGAAGACAAAGCTGTTAAACAAGTCCGAGGTAAATACGATGCCGAGCAGCGAAGCTAACAGCAGATGAATTAAGGTGTAAAATAGTTTAACGCGGTTTTCCTTGATTTCTTTATGAATGCCAAAGCTCGCGTACCAGACCACCATGGTGGAAACAAAGGCGAACAGAACGCCCACAACGGCTTCAATAGGTCCAATGTCGAAGGTAATCCCAAATGGCGCGTCATAATGGCCGATAGTCGCGGTATAATGCTCTACTCTGGCTACATCCACAGCAACCAATGCCAGCATGACCAGGACAACGCCCATGGTTGCCAGGCTGATTTTAGTTACTAATTGACGTTGTTTTATGACAGGCATTATAAACGCGGTGATCATCAGGATCAGTATGGATAATAAACTCGTCAGATGTAAACCTTGCATCTAATCCCCCCTAGAGTCCATCACTTCGGAAAGATCAATGGTTCCGAAGCGTTCGTAAAACAGTATGGTCAGCGCCAGTGCAAAAGCGGTCGTACTGACTGCGACAACAATTCCCGTCAGCATCAGGCCGGTTGGAATTGGGGTCACATAGGCGTCAATCCCTTTAAATGCACCATTTATAATAGGTGCTTCACGGCCTCCTGTATAACCTATGGTAATAAAGAACAAGAATATGCTTGTATCCATGATGTTAAGTCCAATAATTTTTCTTATCAGATTATTGTTGAGCAGCAGCGTCATAAACCCTACCCCAAACAAAATAACGGTGCCAATCTGGAAATAGTGTGAGGTTATAAAAGATATCACAGGTGTCCCTCCTCAAACAACGTGGCAATCAGATAGAAGGCAACTGCCACCACAATGCCTACCAGCACATTCAGCGGCAGGATCAAGCCGCTGCTGAGGATGTTTCCAGGGGTCCCCAGCGGAATTGGGAGTCCGTTCATGTGCAGGACCCCCGCAAGGAACGACTGGCCTTTGAGAATCCCATAAAGTAAAAGCGCGGCCAGCGACAACTTTAACAGCCGTTCGCCGGTAAACCTGGCGCCAAATGCATTTGCGCCATTAACATGTCGGTCGAGAATCAGGCAGGCACCCAGTACGCTGCCTCCTGAAAATCCACCTCCAGGCGATAAATGTCCAAATAACATGATATAAAAGCTGAAGATCCATAGAAATGGTAAAAGCCAGCCTACGATACGCCTAATGATGGGCGTGGTCATTACCATCACCTCCATTAGCTTTATCGTTTTTTTGGAGCATCATAAGAACCAGAACCAGTGCTGTAAAAATGACCGAGGCTTCAATAAATGTATCAAAGGCTCTATAATCGAGGATCATACCAGCCACGGCATTGACTGCGCCGGTCTCTTCAATGGACTTCTCCAGGTAGCGGGCTGTCACCTCGTTATAAACGGCACTGTCAGCAGTGCCATAGGGCGGAAAATCCGACAAGCCTATCAGCAAAAAAGCAATGAAGCTTACTGTAATCAGTACGGCTGCGATTTTTCTTTTCATGAGACCTTCCTCCTGACTCTTCGAATAGCCAGTACAAACAGGACTGTCGTGATCCCTGCGCCCACCGCAGCTTCCGTGATGGCCAGATCCGGCGCGTTTAGCTGTTCCCAGAGAACAGCCATCATCAGGCTGTAAATCATAAATACAATAACAGCGCTCATTAAATTTTTAACGTAAGAAACTGCGACGCTGCCTATAATCATAAGGCCCAGTATAAGCATTGAAAAAGTATTCAATGGGATTCAGACCCCCCTTGAGAATTAAGCTTGGATTTCAGGATCCCCCGGGCAATGGCATGTGTCGCTGTGGGATTGGTAATCCAGATAAAGACAATCACCATCAGCAGTTTGAGCGATGCCGAATTAAAACCGGAATAAATCATGAGACCGACCAAACATAGGGCTGCGCCTAAAGTGTCGCACTTCGCGGCGCCGTGGGCACGCGTCAGTGCATCCGGAAATCTAAGGATGCCAAGTGTCCCTACAATAAAGAAGAACAGCCCGAGCAACATTAAAATGACTACAAGACTATCACGCATGCTGCTCGTCCTCCTCTTCAGGCTCTTCTGCGAATTCCCTTGAGATAAATATGGATGCTATAAAGCTGATCAACGCATAGACGAGTACAACATCCAGAAAATAGGTTTCTCTAAGTATAAAAGCGATTAGTGCAATGATGACAATGGTCTTCGTCCCAACGACGTTAATGCCAATAATCCGGTCTCCCTTTGTCGGACCAACAATGACCCGAACAAGGCAGATTAACGAGGTTAATGCCAGCGCAACTGCTATAGCGAGTAAAAACTTATCCATTAAGCCGCGCCTCCACTCTAAGCAGAATTTCTTCAATGGGATTCCCGGTTAGCGCCTTGAAATAATCTTGATTCAGCGCGTGTATGGTCAGTTGGTTTTGTTCAAGCTCCACCGTCATGGTCCCGGGTGTCAGTGTTATGGCATTTGACAAAAGTACGATCAACCGCTCGTCTTTAAGACTGGTCGTATAGTGATAAATCTTTGGTTCAATTTGCATAGTTTTACTCAGCACGATTTTTGCCACCTGAAAATTGGCAGCAATAATCTCTTTTATGAGTACTGCAATCAAATAAAGCCAAGACAACCACAGACTCGGGGCATAGAGCGGAAGCCCTGCATTTTCTGCAACCTTGACGTGTATGAGTTTCAGGACTAACCACGAAAGTCCCAGTCCAATGATGACGGCTTCAATTGTAATTCTTTCAGCCAGCATCAGGAAAAACAACATAAGACCTGTTAACGGCATAATTTTTTTCATATTCATCACCCATTATAATTATTATGCAAATTTCATGCCAAAATACAAACTGCAAGTTACTTTTAATAAATATTCATAAACACAGTTTTTTCAGTCCTTACAAACGTGTTTAATTTCTCCATTTTACTCTTGATTTTATACTACTATACCCATTGTATCATAATGAGTCATCAGGTTTCTCAACAAAAACAATAGATGTCTCAAAACAATACATTTGCATCATTTTGAGACATCTCGATTCATAGCTATACCATGGGACTCCATTTTCCTGTAAAGCGTTGCCCTGCCAATGCCTAACGCACGTGCCGCCTGCGCGACGTTTCCGCGGCAGATCCTAATCGCATGAAGAACAGCCTGTCGTTCAATTTCTGAAAGAGGCACAACGCGCTCCTCAGAGGTGACAAACTCTCGACGGGCATCAAGACGAATATAACTTGGAATCAAATTTTCTTCCAAAGGGGCTTCCCCAGCCAGACTGACCATCATCTGCATGACGTTTTGCAGCTCCCTAACATTGCCTGGCCAGTCATAATTGGTCATTGCCCTATAGAATCCTTCCGCAATCAGCGGACGGTCTGTTGTGTGTTTATTAAGCTGACTGTAAAAATTGTCGATCAGCTTCGGTATGTCACTCCTGCGTTCCCTGAGCGCCGGCGTGTATATTGGCATAACATTGAGCCTATAGTAGAGGTCACTTCTGAAGTTGCCTTTTTCGACTTCCGCTTTCAAATTTTTGTGCGTCGCTGCAATTACCCGCACATCTACCGGAAGAACGTCGTAACCGCCAACCCTCACGACCTGCCTGGTTTCCAGTACTCGAAGGAGCATAGCCTGTGTATCCAGGGGCATGTCGCCAATCTCATCCAGGAACAGTGTCCCGCCGTCCGAAAGTTCAAATTTTCCGGGCTGACCGCCTTTGCGTGCGCCTGTAAAAGCGCCTTCCACATAGCCAAAGAGTTCACTCGCAACCAGATCTCGAGGAATTGCGCCGCAGTTGATGAAGACAAAGGGCTGATTCTTCCTTCGACTCGCATTGTGTATGCCCTGAGCGAACATCTCCTTGCCTGTGCCGCTTTCGCCATAGAGAAGAATATTGGCATCAGAATCGGCCACTCTTCGCGCCATATCCACCGCTTGTTTGATTTCTCGACTGTCACCAAGAATATCGTTAAAGGTGTAGATCGCTGTCGCCCCGACTATTTTGTTGACCAGGCTGTGAACACGCTTAGACTCTCTAAAAGTCAAAACCGCTTCCTTTTTTCCACTCTGCGTCTGGCTGATCGGCGTCATATTTACGAGAACTGAAACGCGCTTGCCGTTTTTCTTTCGAAGAAAAACCTCCACTTCGTCTAATCGGGCGCTGTTCCTGACCATATTGATATAGCCTTTCATCTTTTCCGCTTCAATTAGTGTTTCGAGCTTCTGGCCCAAAATTTCCTTTTCGTTGTAGCCGAGATATTTTCTTGCAAAATGGTTAATTTCAGTTATTTCACCCGTTGAATCGACACATAAAATGCCTTCACGGATAGACTCCATGATAGCCAGATAGTGTTCGCTCGCCCGCTTTGCTTCAAGGTGTGCCGCCTCGAGCTCCAATTCGTGTTCAATTGCTTCCGCAGACGCCATGACCATTCCCAGCGTGTGCGGGTGAACCAGATCATAGTCCCCCGACATACTGATTACAGCTACCACTTCGCCATGCTTTCCATGGATTGGTGAAGCAGATGTCGTCCAGTCGTGAAATGCCCTGTGATAATGCTCAGCGCCCATGACCTGAATGGAATGGTCTGCTTTTAACGCGATCCCAATGCCATTGGTTCCAATGGCCGACTCACTGACGTTGCAGCCGCTGTGCAGCCTGAGATGTCTGTACTCCTCCAGCATCGACTGGTCACCATAGCTTCCGAGCACCCAACCTTCACGATCTGTCAGCCTCAGAATCATCCTGGACTCGCCCACCGCTTTATATAGAGTTTCCATAAAAGGTTTGGCAATTTTAAGGACATCACCCAATTGCTCTCTCCTCAGCTCCAGCTCTTTTTCATTGAGGTCATCATCAGCCCACGGTCCATCTTGATGGACACCTGCATATCTGCAGCGCTCCCAGGATTCCACTATTTCCGGCCTGAGCACTTTGGAGTCGATGAGTCCTGTCTCGTAGAATCTCAGCCATGCTTTTTCCAGTTTAGAACGATTTTGCAGCAATTTTCTCGTAGACAGAAGCTCACCTCCCCCGGTAACTCTAATTACTCATTCCAAAGCCGCTGTCTCAACAAGGTTCTGACCTCGCCAATCATATACAGTGACCCAAAACACAAGATTGCGTCATGTGTTCCCGGCGACAAATGTTCAAACGCCAAATCCAAAGCATCGGCTATAGCCGGACGGACAATGACTGTCTTACCATAAGGCGCCATGCGCTCAGCCAAACCCTCTGCACTCATTTTTCTTGGATTGTTTGGTTCAGTTGCAATAACTGTATCGAGCAGCGGCATCATAACACTCAGCATGCCCGAGATATCCTTATCTCCAAGAATACCGACAACAGCGACAATTCGCTGCTCCGGCATAAGTCGTTTGACGGCTGCCGCCAGACCGGACGCCCCATGGAAATTGTGGGCGCCATCGATCATTACCAGCGGCTCGTGGGACATGACTTCGAGACGTCCAGGCCAGACTGCAGCCGCTAGCCCGTCGCGGATCGCATTGTCCGAAATTTCAATGTCATAGGCTTCCTTGAGGGCTTCCGCAGTGGTCAACGCCACAACGGCATTGTTGACCTGATAGTCGCCAATCAGCTTTAAGCAGTAGGCATTGTCAAAGAGTTTAAAAACAGTACCTTCAAGGGTTGCAGACTGGATCGATGCCTCTTCACAGGGTGCGACCACCAGGCGCGTGCCAAGTTCCTGGCAGCGGGAAGCTATAACGTCCATGGCTTCCTGCGCCTGAGGATGAACAACGCAGACCGAATCCGCCTTGATGATGCCCGCCTTTTCAAAGGCGACTTTGTCCAAAGTGTCACCCAAATATTCTACGTGATCAAGATCCACTGGCGTAATCACGGACACTAAAGGCTTCTTGATGACATTGGTGGAGTCAAGACGGCCACCCAGGCCAACCTCCAGCACCACATAATCCACTTTGTGTCTTGCATAGTACTCAAAGGCCACCGCAGTGACGATTTCAAATTCGGTTGGATGAGTACAGCCTTCACTCAGCATGCGGTCCACGTGATTCTTGACAAAGGAAACGACCTCTGCCAGAGACTGATCATCAATGTTCTCCCCGTTGATCCGGATGCGCTCATTGAACACCTCCAGATAGGGCGACGTGTAGAGCCCGACTCTGTAGCCCTGGGCTCTCAAAATCGAATAGATCATAGTTGACGTGGAGCCTTTGCCATTTGTCCCGGCGACGTGGATATACGCCAGCCGGTCCTGAGGATTGCCCATATAATCGAGGAGCTGTGTTATATTATCGAGGCCGAGCTTGCTGCCAAATTGATAGGTACTGTGGATATAATCGATCGCTTCACGAACATTCATGCCGCTTCTCTCCTATTTGAGTTTGGATTTGACTTTGTCGAGTCTGTCTTGAGAGAGGGTCAGCATCTCTGCCAGTGTCACGCGCTTCGCGCGCTCCTCCTCAACCAGCTGAGCCGGTGCTTTGGCGACAAAGCCTGCATTGCCCAGTTTAGAGTCAATGCGGTCAATTTCCGCAGTCAGCTTCTTCACTTCTCTTTCAAGGCGCTCAGATTCCTTTTTGTAGTCGATCAAGTCGTCCAGCGGCATGAGCAGTTCTCCGCCCGGAACGACTACCGAAACAGCATCCTCTACGACTTCGCCTTCGACAAACGCCCGTACTTCAGAGGCTGAAGCAAGGCTTTCGAGATACGTTTTTTGATCCAGGAAGACCGGCATGAGTTCCGGCGATACCTTGACAATAAGTCTGGCTTTTCTGGACGGTGCGACCTCCATTTCAGCCCGGGAGTTACGGATGCTGCGGATGGCGTCCATCAGAATCTCCATGGCACGCTCAGCGTCGGCATCCACATGGCCCAGATTCGCCACCGGCCAAGGCGTCACAATCAGGTCAGCGTCCTTGGATGGGAGGTGCTGCCAGATCTCTTCCGTAATAAACGGTATAAACGGATGGAGCAGCTTCAGAATATCTCTAAGCACGGAGAGAAGGACTTTCTGAACAGTCGCTTTTTCCTCCGGATTTTCGCCGTAAAGACGTTTCTTCGCAGTTTCGATGTACCAGTCACAGTATTCGTTCCATACAAATTCATAAATCTTATTGGCAGCGACGCCAAGCTCAAACTTTTCGAGGTTTTCCGTAGACTCTGTGGTCAACTGGGACAGTCTCGAGAGAATCCAGCGGTCCGCCAGGGTCAGCGTTTCAGAGCCGTCCAGTGCCCCCGGATCCTTTTCAATGCCCATCAAAACGAAGCGGGAAGCATTCCACAATTTGTTCGCGAAGTTCCGGCTGGACTCGACGCGGTCAATCTGGAACTTAAGGTCATTGCCCGGGCTGTTGCCCGTCGCCAGCATAAAGCGCAGCGCGTCAGCGCCAAACTGGTCAATGATATCCAGCGGATCAACGCCGTTACCCAGAGACTTGGACATTTTTTTGCCGTCCGCCGCCCTGACCAATCCGTGGATGAATACTTTATCAAAGGGAATGTCACCCATGGCATCAAGACCCGAGAAGACCATACGGACTACCCAGAAGAAAATGATGTCATAGCCTGTGACCAAAACGCTGGTCGGATAAAAATAATCGAGATCAGGTGTTTTTTCAGGCCAGCCCAAAGTTGAAAACGGCCAAAGGGCTGAGCTGAACCAAGTGTCGAGGACATCCTCGTCCTGTCGGAAGTTCGTGCCGCCGCAGTCCGCGCAAGTATCCGGCATCTCCCTGGCCACAACGACTTTGCTGCAATGCTCACAGTAGTAAGCAGGGATTCGGTGACCCCACCAGAGTTGTCTGGAGATACACCAGTCGCGGATATTCTCCAGCCAGTGCATATAAATTTTCGTAAAGCGCTCCGGTACAAACTCCAGAGTGTTATTTTTGACGACTTCAATGGCCGGTCCCGCGAGAGGCTCCATGCTGACAAACCACTGGTCGGACAGCATTGGCTCAATGATGGTATGGCAGCGGTAGCAAGTGCCTACATTGTGCTGGTGCTCTTTGATTTCAATAAGATGACCTGAAGCTTTCAGCTTTTCGACGACGGCTTTTCTGCAGGTGAAGCGGTCCATGCCTTCGAATTCACCCGCGGCGGCGTTCATGGTCCCATCGAAGTTCATGGCTTCGACGGTCTCCAAGTTGTGGCGCTTGCCAATTTCATAGTCATTAGGGTCATGGGCAGGCGTCACTTTCAGAGCGCCGGTACCGACTTCGCGGTCGACGTAGGCATCCGCGACTATCGGCAGAGCTCTTCCAACAAGCGGAAGAATTGCCACTTTGCCAACGTATTTGGCATAGCGCGGATCCTCCGGATGCACCGCTATCCCCGTGTCGCCCAGCATGGTTTCCGGGCGGGTCGTAGCGATTTCGAGGTAATCGTCCTCCGAATCCTGGAGATAGTATTTGATATGATAGAACGCACCTTGCTTTTCTTCGTGTTCGACCTCAGCGTCCGAAAGCGTGGTCATGCAGTCCGGGCACCAGTTGATCAGACGGTTCCCGCGGTAAATCAGACCTTTTTCGTAAAGGCGGATAAAGACTTCTGTTACCGCCTGGTTACAGCCTTCGTCCATGGTGAAGCGCTCGCGGTCCCAGTCGCAGGAGCTGCCCAGCTTCATCATCTGGTTGACGATCTGGCGGCCGTAATCCTCACGCCATGCCCAGGCGCGCTCCAGGAAGCCGTCGCGGCCGACCTCTTCCTTGTTAAGGCCTTCTTCCTTCTTGATCTTCTCAACCACTTTGACCTCGGTAGCGATGCTGGCATGGTCCGTTCCCGGCAGCCAGAGGGCCTCAAAGCCCTGCATGCGCCTCCAGCGGATCAGGATATCCTGTAAGGTTTGATCCAGCGCATGGCCCATGTGAAGCTGTCCTGTGATGTTTGGAGGAGGAAGTACAATTGTGTAAGGCTTCTTGTCCGGATTGACCTCTGCCTTAAATTGCTTCTTATCCATCCAGCCTGCGTAAATTTTGTCCTCAAAGGCTTTAGGATCATAAGTTTTGCCCATTTCACCCGCGGCTGGCATTTCTTGCGTCATTTTTTCAATGTTTTTCTCTTCCACAATGTTCACTCCCGACTATGATTCTTTTTTCTGACCTTTTCCGATCTTTTGGGAAATAAAAAAAACTCCATCCCAATCAAGGGACGAAGTCTATTCGCGTTACCACCCCAGTTCCGTCTGCTCATCCCGGTGCAGCCTGCTTTGCAAGCGCTTCCGAGACTCCGCTTCGCGGCACCTCCATTGACGTCAAACGGCGTCACCCGTCCAGCGCTTGGCTTCTCAAAAGCGTTCGCGCCGGCCGCTCCACAGCGACCTTCAGCCTCACAACCCGCGAAGTGTCTCCCAGCCATGGACACTCTCTCTGAACACATTGTTAAGGCCTACTCCTCTGTTTCTCAGCGTTTTAAGTGCTCTGCCTGCCGATGGTCACCCAACCGCAGACATAATCACATTCTTCATTTAGTTTGCTGAGCACATTATACAAGAAGCAGGCGCACTAGTCAAGGAGGCAATAGGCGTAAGCCGCAATAGGCGTAAGCCGCAATAGGCATATGGAAGCGAGGGGGGGTGCAACCCGCGGCCATCGGCCACCCGCCTTTAATCTTTAACATGCTATTTAAGAAGGTGCATACAGCACCGGCGTTCCAGATACCACACCAACTCGCGGGCCATGCTTCTGAAGTCGTAATGAAAAATGCTCCAGTCACGCTGATAATTGACATAAACAATCCGCTTTATACTCATGGAAGGCAAATACGGATTGCCGTCTACGGTCGAAGAATCCTGATAAATACACAGCCGGGTCACGCGGCCCATGCCCCGCTTCATAGTCTCTGGGTCAATACCGGTCTCCACTGGCTCTTCATGTACAATCGCAAACCAAAGCATGCCGTCAATCTCGCCTTCCAGATAGCCTCTATGCCTGTGATCATTGATGACCTTGATATTATGCTCATAAGAACCCATATGACATCCCACCCATCTGTCCGACGACGAAGCCCCCACAAAAAACAGAGGGAATACCAGAATAATATACTTCTAGTATTCCCAAATTTGAATGGTCTACACAATAACTTTTATTGAAAGATCACGTCAATCTCTGCCACAGCGGATTTGATCACCAGTTCAATCTGTTCCTCGGACTGGTCATAGCCCTCGGAATAATAGATACCATCCTCTTTGATGAAGCCGTTACTTGATAGGGATTGGTCTCCTACAATCCCTTTGTAATCGACACTGACGCCGACGCCCTCCGGCACCACAAGGCGGATGGAGGTCGCGCCGCAGTTGATTTCAACGGTTGAACGCTCGACGAGGTTCCCCATTCTGAGATCAAGGTCTCCGGCGCCCATGTTGATTTGCAGTCGTTCCACCGGGATCTTTTCAAGACTCATATCGCTTTCCATAGCACCGGCATCGACTTTGAGGTCCCATTTGACCTTAGGATTTAAATAGAGATCATAATCCAGTTTTTCGTGAATATCATCAAAACGAAGACCTTCTTCGGGATTAAAGTTATAAGCAATGGCACTTTCGCTCCTGCGGCTTCCAACCTGGTATAGCTTTCCGGGCACCACATAGGACATGGCACTTTGATCCGTCAGACCAACTTTGAAAGTTCCCGCCGGAAGGGCGATATCCACGCTGGCTTTATCGATGCCGTCCAAATCAGAGAGGGCAAAGCTGCCACTGGTTATGCCGGAGACCCAGGCATCAGCGTTTCTGTCCCCACGCTCGACAATGGACCAAGGCAGGGTCATCCCGAAGAAATCAAGATCCCGGTCACGGCTGCCAACCATGGTGCCATAAAGCAGAATTGCTGCAATGAACAGCACCCAAGTTATAAGGCCAATGTAAGGAAATCTCCTGAATATGATATTGACGCCAACGACAACGAAGATGAGCGGCCAAAGATCGAAGAGCGCACTGATTATGGAGATATTGATATAGCCAAACTTGACGAGCAGCCAGACAACGCCTATGGCAATGAAGGTCAGACCAACGCCTATGCCGTCTGCAATCTGTTTGTGACGTCTTCTGCGAAGTGCTTTGTCACGCTCTTCAATCTCTGCGCTGGTTAGGACTGCGCTGCCTTTTGCGCTGGAATCCCGCTGAGGTTCAAGCTTGGGTTGTGATGTGGGTTGTGCTTTAGGTTGTTCCGGTTGACTTGTTTGCTGCTGATCGTCCATCTTCAGTCACCTCTGCCCTTCATGACAATCAATCCGCCAATAAGAATCAGAACTACCGGCAGAATCAGAGAGAAATCAAACCAAGGCAGGACTTGTCGGAAAAATAACAGTGCGCCAAGTCCAATAAAACCGAGACCAATGATGAGCCGCGCGTTGTCATTGTTGAATTCGTGTGATTTCCTGCCGCCTGCGGAAGCCGGGTCCACGCCTTCATAGCCCTGATCTTCCTGAACGAATTCATAACCGCCTTCACCAACCGGGCGCTTTGGGATGACAATGGCACAAATGATATAAGCCAAAAGGCCTGTCCCTCCGAAGATGACCATGACTGCCCACAGAATTCTCACAATCACAGGATCTATGTTGAAATACTCCGCCACGCCGCTGCACACACCGGCTATGACGACGTCATTATTGGATCGATACAGTCTTTTCATGACTTAGACCTCCTTGGTTGCTGATTCAGCTGGTTTATTGGGTTCTGAGGCATTGACAGCCGTCTCGGCAATCTCATCTTCAACGGTTTCATAGTCAAAGTTTTCAGCGCTTGAGCCTGCTTCCGGCCCAATGCCAGACGACGGTTGTGACGCCGAAGATACCTCTGCTCCGGCATCTGTCTTCATCTCTGTCTTCATTTCTGACGGCATATCCGGTTTGGCGCCCGCCACAGGATCAAAAGTTTCTTCCTCCCGTCTGCTTCTGCCGCCACCGCTTCCCGGTCCGCTGCCTGGCCCCTGTGTCCCCCGCCCGCTTAATGGCGCTTCAGGAATAATCAGTCCAGCCGCAATGTAAAACAAAACACCGATGCATGTAAAACCAATAAAAATCATGCCAAGTCGAATGACGGTGGGATCGATGCCCGTATATTCACCAATGCCGCCGCAGACACCAAACAACATTCGATTTTCCCTGGAGCGATACAATTTTTTTTCCATAGGTTTTGACCTCCTTTTCTTTACAGCATGATCATACCATATGCTATCTTGTTTTACAAGGTACTCAGTTAAACACTATAGATTAAATGATTCTTAAGAACTTAATGATTTTTTAACAAACTGTTGGGGCGGAAGGATCAACAGGTTACGTCCGCATGGAAGCCGGGGTTAGCAGGCGACAACCGCTGGCACCGTCCACCCCAATCAAAAAGCCCCGGACGTGTTCTCCGAGGCTTCTTATTAATTCATGTGGCTACAATTAAATCTTAACCCCGTCCATGGCCCGGACCAAAGATTCTCTCCGCGATCCGAATACCGGTCGGTGTTGCCGCAAGGCCGCCCATGGCCGTTTCTCTGAGCGTTGGGGACATAACTTTACCTACGCGGTACATAGCGTCCACGACTTCATCAAATGGGATCGCCGTTTCCAACCCTGCCAGAGCCATGTCCGCCGAAAGGATGGCATTGGCCGTACCCAGCGCATTCCGTTTCGCGCAGGGACATTCCACCAGACCTGCGATTGGGTCACATACGAGCCCCAAGATGTTCTTGATGGTAAAAGACGCCGCGCTCAGCGCAGCTGCAGGACTGCCGCCCATCATTTCCACAATGGCGGCAGAGGCCATAGCGGATGCCGTACCCGTCTCCGCCTGACATCCCCCTTCAGAACCAGCTACCGTAGCGTTTCTGGAAAATAGAAAACCTATAGCGGATGCTGTTAAAAGCGCCTCAACCAATTCCTCATCTGTCTTACCCTGCCTGAGACCGGTTGAGACCAAAGCCCCGGGCACAATCCCACAGGATCCCGCCGTAGGGGATGCCACAATCCGCCCCATGGAGGCATTGACCTCCATGACCGACATAGCATTGGTCATAGCTTGAAACATATCCCGCCCGGACAGCGGCTCATGTGTCGCCGCATACTGCGACAGCTTGTAGGCTTCTCCGCCAATCAGTCCGCTGACTGACTTGACACCTTCATGAAGCCCCGCCTGTATGGCTGTCTTCATAACATTAAGGCTGTCAAGCATCTGACCGCGGATCTCCTCCGCGGATCTTTTCGACATTTCTACTTCCCTTGCCAGCATAACCTGAGCAATAGTCATCTTTTTCTCGCCGCAAATTTCCAGAAGTTCTTCACCGGTTGTAAATCTATAAGTCATACGTCACCTCTCATATCAGATAGACATCGACAATGCCCGGAAATGTGCGAATTGCGCGCAATGCCTCGTCACTGACAACATCCGAAACTTCAATCACCATGACACCCTCGTCATCACGATTCTTTTTCTTGTGAAAACTCATATACAGAACATCGAGGTTACAAGCCATCAGGATGTTGGTCATGCCTGAAATGATGCCTTTGCTCGTGTTATGTCTGACAATAATGGTCGGGTGCTCACCGCTGATCGTGAGGTCAATCCCGTTCAGATGCACAATGTTTATATTTCCTCCGCCGATAGACGACCCAATCAGCACCACTTCCGAATCATCTGTGCGTCTGATGACAATCTTGACGGAATTCGGGTGCATCAAATCGCCGAGATCTTTCTCCTGAAAGCTGTAGGCAACACCCCTTTGAGCGGCGATCTCAAAGGCTTCTCTTAGCCGGTCGTCACTCTCGCCAAAGCCCAGAACCCCGGCCAGAAGCGCTTTATCTGTTCCGTGGCCTCGATAGGTTTTAGCGAAGGAGCCATGCAGGTAAAAATCCACACTTTTAATGTCATCACCTGCGAACTTGTGAGCCATCTTTCCTATTCTGGCCGCACCTGCGGTATGGGAGCTCGAAGGTCCAATCATCACTGGGCCAAGGATATCAAACATACTATAATCTACCAAGTTGCCACCTCCTTTTTTAATGAATATACACAAATTTTACGAAAAAGAAAAGATGGGCGCTTACCCATCTTGAAATTTATTTTTTGTTTACTTATATCTAAAATATTTAATAATCTTTTCAGCGTGCCAGTATAATATTTCACATGAATGAAATCAAAAAACACAACACTTTTCATCCCATATTTTGAGCGCCTAGACTATAAACCCGCAGCCACCCTCACCATCTCTTGATGCTTTGGATCTTTGGTTCTGGTGCTGTGGAGCTTGCTGTCCCTGAAGTGCAGACAGAAGTGTCCGGAGACGCCGTTGTTCTTGACCATGTCGAAATTGTAGCCATAACCATACCCGGCTGAACGGTCGTTGATGTATTTGCCTTCAGGCTGATTTTCAAGTCCCGCATGGGGCATGCCATTCATGGAGGCTGCGATAATGCGGTTGTTGAAATGGACGAGAATGGCTCTGCGGGACCAGTTGTAGGAGCCGCCCCAAAGCTTCTTAATAATCTCTGCGTCCTCTTTTGTGACAGGCTCAATGTCCGCATGGACGCCGCCGTAGGTGACTTTCACTTTAAATATTGTACCCGTCTTAAAGTCCTCCAGCGTCAGAACCGTGGAGCCGCGCTTCAGCGACCCCTGAATGTCATTCCAGGTGATATATTCGCCCACTCGGCGCTCGCCGACACCTCTCGAAATGACCGTCTGTTCAGATGCAGCTGAAGCCGTGCCATCTGTAGTCGTCAGCAATATGTACCCCAGCTCCGCCATCTTGGCAAGAACGGCTTCACCCGCGTTGCCATCCACTGTCATGTTAAATTTCATCTGGAAAGTCTTGATGGCTTCTTCAGTCATGGCACCATAAAAATCTGTAGGCTTGTCGATGTCCAGATAGCCAAACTGCATCAAAGTCGATTGAATCCAGTAAACGCTTTTGGAGGTATCTCCAAATTTGTAGGTCGCCCTTTTGACTTCAGGAATCCTGTTTTGAGTCTGCAGCTGGGCCAGAGTGCTTGTGCCTGCAACGCCGTCTGCTGTCAAACCGACACTTTTCTGATAAGCTTTTACAGCCTGTTCAGTCGTTGGACCGTAGTTCAAAGTATACGCATGGTTCTTGTAGAAGCCTGCATCGTTCAGTGCCCGCTGCAGCCAGTAAACATCCTTGCTCACGGAACCCAATTTATAGACGGGCTGTTTAAAGTGCTCCGCCACGTCTGCAAAGCCGCTTCCTAGCGCCAATGTGCCGCCTATCAGCAGCAATGTCATCACCTTTTTAATCATAAAATCCTCCATCGGCAAAATTTATTATGTTAACTATACATGCCGATGGCAGATAAATCAAGGCTTTTAGGTTTTTTGTTACTTTTTAATCAAGGTCCGAACCACGTAGGACGCCATGAAAAAGCCCGATACAGGGGGCACGAAGGACACGCTGCCCGGTGTAACCTTTCTGGGATTCGATGTATTTGGATCTAAATTTTGGGGTTCCACCGGCAGTTCTGTGGAATACACTACCATGAGTTTTTTTACACCGCGTGCTTTCAGCTCCTTGCGCATGACTTTCGCCAGCGGGCAGACTGAGGTCTTGGAGATGTCCGCCATAACCAGCCGGGTCGGATCCAGCTTGTTTCCGGTACCCATGGAGCTCACTACCGGGATGCCGCGTTCCTGGCAGGTCACAATCAGGTGCAGCTTTGACGTGACCATGTCTATGGCGTCTATGACGAAGTCGAAACCATCGGCAAAAATCTCTTCAGAAGTGTCAGCGTCATAGCGCTGCTTGACAGCATTCACCTGAATTTCCGGATTGATGAGGGCGATGCGCTCCTTCATGACGTCGACCTTGTATTGGCCGATGGTCGTGTCAAGGGCATGGAGCTGGCGGTTTATATTCGTCAGCGCAATCCGGTCGAAGTCGATGAGAGTCAGGCGGCCGACACCGGATCTGGCCAGGGCCTCAGCCGCAAAGGAACCCACGCCGCCTATGCCAAAGATAGCCACGTGGCTATTTTTAAGGATGTCCAAGCCTTCGGAGCCTAAGACCATTTCGGTACGTGTCAATCTGTTTAAATCCATCTTTCAAACCGCCTTTTCAGCAAAACGGCGTACAGTTTCGACTATGACTTCAACAGCTTTATCCATGGAGGCCATTGGGATGTACTCAAAACGGCCGTGATAATTGTGTCCGCCTGTGAAAATGTTTGGCGTCGGAAGGCCCATGTATGAAAGCCGCGAGCCGTCAGTGCCGCCGCGGATGGCCTTGATGAGGGGCTTGACCCCCACTGCTTCCATGGCGCCTTTGACTTCTTCCACGATCTCTATCACCGGCAGGATTTTTTCTTTCATGTTGAAGTAGGAGTCTTTGAGGATCAGCTCAACCGTGCCGGCGCCGTGCCTCTGGTTCATGTAGCCTGCAGCTTCGGTCATGAGGCGCTTTCTTGCCTCAAATTTTTCCAGATCGTGGTCCCGGATGATGTAGTGGAGCTCTGCGAGCTCGACGTCACCCTTCATTTCGTTCAGGTGGAAGAAGCCTTCATACCCTGTGGTGTGCTCCGGCCGCTCCGCTGCCGGAAGCATGGCGTTGAAAGTCATGGCCAGGTGCTGGGAATTGACCATTTTGTCTTTGGCGTTTCCAGGATGGATGTTGCGACCGTGAAACTTCACTGTCGCAGAGGCGGCGTTGAAATTTTCGTATTCCAGTTCACCAAGTTCTCCGCCATCCAGGGTGTAGGCGAAGTCAGCCGCGAACTTTTCAACCTCAAAGTGGTCTGCGCCCCGGCCAACTTCTTCGTCTGGTGTGAAACCTATTTTGAGGTCCCCTCTCGGGATTTCGGGATTTGCCATGAAGAATTCCACCGCGCTCAGGATCTCTGCAATACCTGCTTTGTCATCCGCGCCGAGAAGCGTTGTCCCGTCCGTGGTGATGAGGTCTTGACCAGTATATTTTAGGAGCTCCGGGAAGTCCTTTGGCGACATGATGATCGTTTGTTCCTGATTTAGAAGAATGTCCCCACCATCATAATTGTTGATGATCCGCGGATTGACCCCAGTCGCTGTGAAGTCCGGGCTGGTGTCCATGTGGGCGATTAAGCCAATGACCGGCGCCTTTGGCGTGTTGCCCGGCAGCGTTGCCATGAGATAGCCGTTTTCGTCCAGGCTGACGTTTTGAAGGCCCATGGCTCTCATCTCTTGCTCGAGAAGCTTCGCGAGCTCGAATTGTTTTTTCGTGGAAGGTGTGGTATTGGAGTGGTGATCAGAAGCAGTGTCTATTTTGACGTATCTCAGAAATCTCTCATGTACAGGATTCAAGGTGAATTCACTCCCAATCGATTTTTTCAAGCGAGGTTTGGACAATGCGGTCATAGCCTTCCTGAAGCTTTTTGAGGATCGGATTTCCAGGTGAGTTGATTTTCTGATCGTCGATCTGCGCCACCGGCAACAGTCCTATGGACGTGCCCGTGATAAAGCAGGCATCATAAAGGTATGCCTCCGAAGCCCTGATTTCGGCCTCTTCAAAGGCTATGCCAAGTTCTTCTATTGCCGCGAGCAGCTTCTGACGGGTGATCCCCAGCAGCACGTGATTTGATCTTGGCGTCAGCAGACGGTCGCCCTGGACGAAGAAAACGTTGGAGCGGCTGCCCTCTGTAATGCGGCCCTCGCTGTCCACGAGCAAGCCCTCAAAGATGTCCGTGGTCTCTCTCAGGTTATCCACTTTGGTGCTGAGTTCTGTATTGATGACCTTGGCGTTTGGATTTTCTCTTTCCACGTGCATCAGAACTGTTTTGACGCCGTTTTCGTAATAGTCTTTTGGCGGATAAAAGCTCTTGACCGGAAAGACCACATAGCTGAACGCGCCGCTTTCGAGATAGCCTGCGACTATTTTCAGATTGTTGTCCTTGATCTCACAGTGCGCCACGACTTGCTTCATGTCTTCTGCGACAGCCGCTTCAATGCCTTCCATAGGCATGCCTAAAGTCAGACCGGATTGCTTTAGTCTTTCTAGGTGCTCTTCCATGAACAGCGGCTTGCCCGCCATGATCCGGATAACCTCATAAATGGTCTTGCCTTGAAACGGCCATTCTTCTAAATCGTACGCATAATACACCTGACCGTCCGCGGCCACAAACGGCAAATTGGATGTTATTTTCAAATGGTTCACCCCATGTCTGAATGTAATTTATGTCTATTCGCTTAATAGTTTAACATAAATTCATGGGAATTTGTCTCAATTCGCATATCATTGCGCACTGCTTCTATTGCGCTTTTTATCATCAACAAGATTTAAAGGGCCTGCAAATAATCCACCACATCTACAATCACGCCGTTAGATTTATATACTCGTGGGATCCGCTTATCAATTCTGCAAATAATTTCATGCGTATTAGTCCCCAACCAATCTGCCATATCTTCAATCCAAATCTTATTAACATCATCGCCACCGAAAAGAGTTACTGTATCACCCACCTTAACATCAAGACCTGTTACATTTATCATGCATTGATCCATGCAGATCCTTCCCACAACCGGAACTCGGCGACCTTTCACCAACACATTTGCTTTTCCACTAAGCATTCTCGAAAAACCATCAGCGTATCCAATAGGTAAAGTCGCGATCTGCTCATGTCCTCTTGTAAAATATTGATGGCCATAACCTATCCCATATCCGGGAGGTAAGTCTTTTAAATGCGCGATGGTCGTTTTCAAAGACATGACTTCTTTTAATACAATCGATTCATGAGAAACATTTCCAGACGGATAGAGACCATAAAGCATTATGCCAGGCCTCACCATATCCATGCAATATTCCGGAAGATCAATAATACCCGCACTGTTGGATACATGGCGGATAGGGATTATAACGCCGCATTTCTCTAATTTATTGGTTATGTTGATAAAAATTTCAATCTGCCTTAATGTGGAGGATTTGTCGATGTCATCCGCAGAGGCAAAATGTGTGAAGATCCCTTCAATCTCTAAGCCTGGCATTTTGCTCATCTCAAGAATGTCTAAAATGGTTTGATTTTCGGGCATCATACCAATTCTTCCCATACCAGTTTCAATTTTTATATGTACTTTAATTCTCTTACCTGAACAAACGGCAACATGATTGTATCCTTTAGCAGTTTCAAGATCATACAGAGTTTGAGTTAGATTGTATTTTACTAGAACATCAGCTTGATCTGCCGGTGTATAACCCAACACCATAATGTCAGGATCAGGATACTCCTTTCTAAGTTGAACCGCTTCAGTCAAAATGGCAACTGCAAGCCGATCCGCACCGTGATCCAGCAGTGTTTTAGCCGAAATGACAGCACCATGGCCATAGCCATCAGATTTAATGACTGCTAATATTTTGCATTCTGGTTTGAGACAGCGCTTGACCTCCTTAATATTGTGTTCCAAATGATCAAGATTGATTTCTGCCCAAGCAGGCCTCATAATTCTATCCATTTCTTTACCCCCCAATGCGTTTACTTTATTTGCCAATCCATTGACTTCCAGATAGAAAAAATCTTTAGAATTTCATTTTTTGAATATCAATCCTAATACATACTTGTTATTATTCATTTTCCAAGGTACAATTTGATTAAATATTATTAATTACAGTTTAACTAGGTTTAACTCAAGTGTCAATTTTTATTTAATTTAATTAAATACAATTTAATCGGAGGCCGTATATGTCTGAAGTCAATATTGGCAAAAAAATTCAAGAATATAGAAAATTTAAAAACCTAAGTATTAAAGAGTTGGCGGAAAAATCTGGCGTAACATCTTCTTTGCTCAGCCAACTTGAACGAAATTTAGCCAACCCATCAATAAACACACTCAAAACTATAGCGAATGTGCTCGATGCGCCATTGTTCAGTTTTTTCATGGATGCCGGAGAAACAGACTCATTCATTGTCAGATTAGGAAACAGAAAAAAATTAATTTTTCCATCTAATGAGGATTTCACTTATGAACTGCTCACACCAGATACAAGTGGCGCAATTGAGTTTCTGTTAATGTCACTTGCGCCTCACACAAAATCCTCCGATCTTCTGATTGGACACGAAGGTGAAGAAGTCGCATATGTAACAAAGGGCAAAGTACAACTCTATTTTGAAAATGAAGTCATCACTTTGTTTCAAGGAGATAGTATAAGGATTCCTCCGTTTTATAAACACAAATGGGAAAACGAATCCTCAGAACCTGCTGAAGTCATCTTCGCAGTTACACCGCCTTCATTTTAAAGTTAATACACTCAAAATCAAAAGAGCAGCCAATAGGCCGCTCTTTTTGATTTAACTCATTTGAATGCAATTCAGTTTATTTTCATTTGATTAATGCCTCAATGCAGCTAGCCATTCTGAATAAGATAGTTTTCAACTAAGCTGCCTTCTTAAAAAAATCATTTGAAAGGCGTCGCACTTCAGGTGATAAGATTGTCAATGCTATCAAATTTGGAATGATCAGAAGGCCAAGTGCACAATCCTGAATCAGCCAAACCAATTTGATACTACTGACACTTCCCACCGCAATAGCGGCAGGGAATAGAATTCTGTAAACCCAAGCTACATCTTCATTCGCCAAATAAAGCAAACTAACATGTCCAAAATACCACTGACTCATTAATGAAGTCCCAGCGAACAACATCAAACTCACAGAAACAATGACACTCATCCAAGGAGCAACCGTACCAAATGCAGTTGAAGTCAACAAAGATGGGTTAACTACTATGTTATGAACCCCTGTGAGAAGTATGACAAACCCAGTGATCGAACAAATTATAATGGTGTCAATAAATACATCAACTATCCCATAAACCGCTTGTCGAACAGGATGATCCACAGCAACCGTAGAATGGATCACAGCAGCAGACCCTTCGCCAGCTTCGTTGGAATACAACCCTCTTGATACGCCATATCGCATGGCTTCTTTTAAGGAAAATCCCGCAACACCACCAATTCCAGCTTTTAGCGAGAAGGCTCCCTCAATTATAGACATAAAAACATCAGTAATTTTGGCGGCATTCACAACAATTACGATCAATCCGCCAGAAACATATAACAGCGCCATAAATGGCACAATCCTTACCGCTACTTTGGCGAGTCGCTTCAATCCACCTGCTGCAATGGCGCTCATAATCAATGCCAGAATAATTCCGGTGATCCACTCAGAAACCCAAAATCTATTTCGCATCACATTGGCTATCGTATTTGACTGAATTAAAGTGCCTCCTAAATTTTGAGCAAATAGCAAAATAGCAGCCACAACACCTAACCAGCGGCAAGACAACCCTTTCTCTATGTAATACATCGGGCCGCCCATGACTCTACCGAGTCTGTCCTTTGTATGATAATGAAGTCCAAGAACAATTTCTCCATATTTCGTTGCCATGCCTACCACCGCAGCGACCCACATCCAAAATAAAGCCCCAGGTCCTCCTGATAAAATTGCAGTAGAGACACCGACAATATTTCCGCTCCCAACAATGCTTCCAACCGACGTACAGAGCGCCTGAAATGAGGTAATAGTCAATGAAGTTGACTTTTTTTTCTCTTTCAGCTCTAAAATAGGTTGAAGGAATACTTCACGCACAATAAATGGGATCTGTTTGAATTGGACAAAGCCGGTCATTACAGTGTATAAGAGCCCGACACCAATTAATGCTGCCAGGAGCCAGTCCCCCCATAGAAACTCAGCGAATTTTTCGAATAGGTTCTCAATCCGTTCCATAATTCACCTCAATTTTACCAAGTCAGGCTGCGAGCTTTTGTGTAATCACTATCTACTTTGAAGTTGTATACATTAGATTGCTGCTAGAAAGTATGAACTTACTTTTTGTTCATCTGTAAATCTTCTGTTGGGAATCTTTCACATAGATTTTCACCTTGAGCAGTCGGTATTGGAATTCCCATTAGAGCCGCCAATGTCGGAGCCACATCCACCAGATTACAGCTGCCCAAATCCATACCTTTTGGTATTCGAGGCCCCATCATACAAAATGAAGCTCTCATTTCATCAAATTCTTCACTATAGCCGTGCTGTGCCTTTTGAATCAACTCGTTTGTCATATAATCACCACAAATATCATCCCTGATTTCGTATCCTTTCTGAGCCACAAGCACATAGTCTGCTTCAGAAAATCCTTTCCGGTTTAATCTCGCTTGGTCTCCAGTCAATACTTCCAAGATTCCGTTATCACCTTCTGTTCTCAACTGATCCATTAGAAGGCTAAGTTTATCTCTGGATTCAAAGTCCTTAGAATCCTTCAATCTTATTTCACAGGTGCCGCCAGCTCTTTGAGACCATGCACGCCACGAAATCATATGATTTTGCTCGTCCACACTGATGAGCCCAGCTTCTTTAAGCTTGACATTTGGTCTTATACAATGATGATTGTCCAGACTTCCATGATCAGAGACCATACAGATTACCAAATCTCTTTCAGATATTTCATAGGCTGTATTTATTAGGTCGCCCACCATCTGATCAATCTGTTCTAAAGCTCTTAGCGCTTCAGGGCTATATACCCCATTAATGTGCGCCGTCTCATCAAACGAAGCAAAATAGGTCGACATAAAGAAAGGTCTCACATTATCATGAGTTTTTATTTTGTTCCTAAGCAGCCATACGGCTGCCTCTTTTCTTCTGCGATCTCCATCAACTGTTAAATCTAGGCCACCAGGAAATCGGCCTATCTCTTTTTCCATTTCTGAAGCAAGCCCCTGCGGCACGGAGACAGCATCGATAAATTTGGTGTCTAAAGGTGATCCATCCCACCAAAACTCAGGAACTATATAATCGCCTTGTGCGCCAACTGAAGTTGGAAATGCAACACTTGCTGAACAATAACCATGTTCCTTTGCAAGTTTCCACAGTGTTGGAACATTATCACTTACAAACCAATGCCATGCGCCTTTATGGCTCCCATCAGGATCGAACATGATATTGTTGTATATACCATGGGTATCCGGATAAGTTCCAGTAATAATAGTTTGATGGCAAGTATAAGTAAAGCTTGGAAATACACTCTTGACACCTTTGGAAGCAAATACTCCATTATTGATAAAGAATTCAGAAATATTAGGTAAGATCACACCAAATTTTTGGGGATCAGTAATAAACTCAGGCTTAAGAGCATCCACTGATATTAAAAGAAAGTTTGTTTTCAGATGATTCAACTATTTCACACCTCATTTCATAAACTTGTTCGACTCAGCTCAAAATTCACTTTTTTATTGTTACATTAGAACCAGATTCGTTCATTATTAATTCGCTTTTTAACTTCGACATATTAATGCCCACGATCTTCATCATCCTGTTTGAGTTTACTTACAACAGGAACATTAGCTTTTTCAAACATCTTGACTTGTTGATCCGTTACTGAAGAGTCTGTGATGATCATATTTATTTTTTCCAAACCACACATTTTATACAGAGAATTTACCCCTAATTTTGAACTGTCTGTAATGATGATGGTTTTATCCGAAGCCTCCATCATTTTGATTTGAACAATAATTTCATCCGGCCGCTGATAAGTAATCCCGGATTCAACCGAAACCCCGCAGGTTGTAAGAAAAAAAGTGTTGATGTTTAATTTCGAGAAGATTAATGTCGCCATATCAGTCGTCATTGAATACTCTTCCGGGCTTAACACCCCACCTGTCAGTATTACCGTAAAGCCCTTTGCGTCTGCCAGAACATTGGCAATATGAAGTGAGTTGGTAACAACCGTCAGTCGACTGAATTTCGTTTTAATGATTTCCGCGAGTTTTCTTGAGGTCGTACCTGAATCCAACGCCAACGACTGTCCCTCTGTTATATATTGTGCTGCAATCTCAGCAATCTCTGCTTTTTCAGAAACCTTCTGCCGTTCTCTTTTTTGAAATTCAAGATATCCGTTGTTAGATTCATTAGAGTCACTTTGATTGACAGCGACTGCACCGCCATGTGTTCTTTTTAGATAGCCCTCTGATTCCAGATATTCAAGGTCTCTTCGTACGGTTTCAGACGACACTCCTATCGTCACCTTAAGAGAAGATGCTTTAACTGCACCTTCCTTTTCGAGGATCGAAAGTATCTGCTCATATCTTTTTTCAGGCAACCACATCATTTCAACACCCTCAATTCCATATTGTAAGTTAGAATCTCTTCGCACACATAATACCACACTACAACAACAAAACACAATAATATGCACAAATTTATCAAATTATTTCTTGATTTCAGGATTCAAACCATCGATAATTAAAATATTTCACAACTAAACACTTTTTTTATCACATTTTCACTTGATTTCACACAGAATCAGTAATATAATGACCTCATTCCACATAATATCACACACCGATTTAAGGAGGAGTCATTTTGGAAAGTGCGATGAAAAACAAAGATTTGAACACAACGAGGAAATGGGCATCTCTAGTATCACTTATTTTTGGAGCGGGTACAATCTACAAGCTAGGATTCCTAAAGGATGCATTTTATGTGCCAATGCAACAGTTCATGAATCTATCCCACACCCAAATTGGATTAGCAATGAGTGTCGCTGGCTTTATTTCCACTTTTGGCTTCTTGGCATCCATTTATTTGTCCGATCGTTTCTCAAAGAAAATCATGATTCCAATTTCTTTAATAGGTACCGGTGCCGTTGGATTATTACTCTCTACTTTACCTTCATTCAACTATTTTCTGATCGCTTATTGTCTGCTTGCAATTTTTGCAGACATGTTATTCTGGCCAATTATGCTGAAAACAGTCCGTTTGCTAGGCGACAAAAGCGAACAAGGCAGAATGTTTGGTCTTCTGGAAGCAGGTCGGGGTCTGATTGACACCATTGTCGCTTTTGGCGCTCTCGGCATTTTTGCATATCTAGGAAGCAACGCCAATGGTTTAAAAGGTGCAATTCTCTTTTTCTCTGTAGTACCAATAATCATAGGTATAATTTCATATTTTCTGCTAGATCACGACAAGGTCAGTGAAGTCAATTCTAAAGGTGAACGAGTTGGTAAGAATAAAGTCGCTTTTGAAGGTATGACAAGAGCAATCAAAAATAAATACATATGGATTGTAGCTTTCAATGTCTTCTTTGTATACAGCGCTTACTGTGGTATTACCTACTTCACTCCGTTTCTTGAGGACATCTATGGTCTCCCTCTAGTACTTCTTGGCGCATATGGCATAATTAAGCAATATGGTCTCAAAATGCTTGGGGGACCTGTTGGCGGATATTTAACGGATAAAGTCGTTAAATCGGCAACCAAATTTCTAAAAATCACTTTTCTTCTCACTGCAATTGTTATGTTGATCTATATGAATCTTCCTCATGAATCCTTAAATCTTTACTTTGGCATGTTCTTGACATTAGTTGTAGGTGCCTTTATTTTCAGTATGCGTGCAGTTTTCTTTGCACCTATGGAAGAAATTAAAGTACCACGCGAAATTACAGGTTCCGCTATGTCACTTGGCTCCTTAATCGGTTATCTACCTGGTGCTTTTCTTTATACGGTCTATGGAAATATACTTGACACCCATCCAGGTATGGCAGGTTATAAAATCGTCTTTTCTATGATGACAGGTTTTGCGATTCTCGGTTTCCTACTTTCAAGTTACCTTTTGAAGAGCATAAAAAAAATGGACAGCGACAAGGCAGCCTAATAAGACCTTAAAGTCAAAAACCACTTCAATCGTTGAAGTTCATGCGATGAAGTGGTTTTTATAATGTCCTGTTTTTTCGTGTTGATAGATAGGTCATTTATTTACAAGCAAACTTTTCAGTCACCGAAGGCTAAAGATTGGTAACGGGCTGCGTTCTATCGCGCAGCATACACCTCACGCTAACTGCCGTGCGCCCCTTGGTCTCGGGCTGCGCCCTATATAAACGAGAGCAAAAAAACGCAGTTGAGTGCAAGCACTCCTCTGCACGGGCTGCGCAAGGTACACCTCACGCCAACAGCCGTGCGCCTCGTTCCGCCTTAAACCTCGCTCCGCGCGTTTTAAGGCTGCACTTCGGTCTCGGGCTGCGCCCTATATAAACGAGAGCAAAAAAACGCAGTTGAGTGCAAGCACTCCTCTGCGTTTTTTTGCTCTCGTTTATGCACGGCTGTTAGCTATTTGTCACTCGTTTCTAATAGCCTCTAACGCACTTAACTTCATTGCCCTCAGGGCCGGATAAAAACCAGCGGCTATGCCAACAACTGTTGCAAACACCAGCGCTGAGCCGCTCAGCCAAAGAGGAATAAATGAAATCCCGCCTGTAGTTTCACCCCAGCCAATATTAAAGAGGCTCACTCCCACGGAATTGACCAGCCAGGAAATTAAATAACTCAGCACCAGTCCCAATAAGCCTCCGAAGAAGCCAATCATACCGGCTTCAAACAAAAACAGTTTCTTGATGACCGGCAGCTCTGCGCCCAGAACTTTCATGACGCCAATCTCCCTAGTCCGTTCATAAATCGACATGACCATAGTGTTTGTGATCCCCAGTGCCGCAACAAACAGCGACACCGCGCCTATACCGCCAAGCACCGCCCGGATCCCGGCCGTCGTCTGCTTCATGGACTCCAGGATATCCGAGAGACTCCAGGCCTGAAGCCCCATGTCCTTGATCTGCTGCTGCACTTCCTGGACCTTATTCAGGTCATTGACCTTGACCTTGAGCTGTCCGTATTTGTCCGCATTCGGATCTGGTCTGACGCGGCCGCCGCCTCCGCCGCCACCATTATTGCCTGACAGCTTGGCGAGCTCTTCCTTCAGCTTGGTCAACTGAGTAATGTCCATATAAACCGTCCAGTCCCGCTCATTGTTGCTTTGGACCAGAATGCCCGCCGCCTGAACCTTCACGCCTCTTGGTCGCTGAGTGATATCCACATTGTCCGGCAGTGCCAAAAGCCGCGCCGTCATCAGTTCCACCTGCGGCGGTCCTGTATAGACCCTGGATTTCGGGTCATAGAACGAATCCTTGATGCCGCTGCCAAATAACAGCTCGTATTTACCGGTACCATCCGGTAAAGCGCCTTGCTCTACCTGAAAGTCGAAAAAATCCGACTTGGTCATATCGATACCATTTAAGTTGAGGTACGTAAAGTAGCGACCGGCATTCAGCTGCATCCCCTGCATCATGATTGGCATCACCGCGTCCACACCCGGAATCTGCTCGATCAATGCAACCGTCTCATCATTGAGTTTCGGTGCTTCACCCGCGCCAGGCCCAGGCGCCGGCATGCCCGGCTCCACATAGCCCCAGTTCGGGCTGACATCAATGATGTTGAGACTCCCCATATTCTTGAGCTGCTCCTCAAAATTGCGGTTCATCCCAATCCCCAGGGACATCATGACCACAATGGAAGCTGTTCCAATGACAACCCCCAGAACAGTCAGAATCGTCCGCGTCTTACGGCGCAGCAGATTCTTGACGCCCATTGAAATCAAATCCGCACTATTCATTGTCCTCCACCGCCTCAATTTCAGCCGCACGTTTCTTGTCCGCCCTGCGTTTCCAAAGCATCACGCCGCCCAGCAGCGCCGCCATGGCGGCCAGAATCGCCAGAATCATCAGTTTGGAGCCTGGACCAGGCATAGGCCCGCCTTCACCCGGAATCCCCTCGCCAGGCACTTCCTCACCAGGGATTCCTTCTCCAGGAACGCCCATAGGATCGCCCATGACATTGACAGAAAACGGCTTTTCAATACGGCCGGCCTCGCCGTTGGCATCCTCGTACTCAAAGACGACCATGCCGGTTGCCTCGCCCTCTGCCATTGGAATCAGCGTCGTGTCAAAATAGTCGCTTCTCCCCGCCTCAAAGTTGCCCACATAATAATTGGATCCCTGTATCTGGAAGTCCCCTTCCACTTTGACCATCATATTATACAAAGTGGACTTCCCAAGGTTATAAAACTCAAAGGACAGCGGCACCGGATTATTCACATAGGCCTCAAACGGCAGCCCAATCTCAGAGGTTTCCAGCCGCACCGGCTGAATCACCGGAATACTGACGACCTCTTCTTCCTTATAAGGATTCTTCTGATCATCATAAGCGTTGCCCTTGCTGTCTTCGTACTCAAAGGTCACCGTCAGGGCGTACGCCTTCACCGCCGCGTCGTTCTTGACCCGCATCCGCACGATCTTCGACAGCATCTCCTGCCGCCCCATAGCCTCAATAAAGAACGAACTCGCCATGTCGATAGGCGAAAACACGCCCTCCTCCGGCTTCAGCGTTACCTTGATATTGCGGATGCCCTCACTGCTGCTGGTATTGTAGAGATCCAGCTGCAGGTCAAATTCCGTGCCTGCCAGTACGGCGTCCCCGCCAATTCCATAATCCCGAATGATAATTTTAGGTCTGCCGGAAGCCCCGCCATCCGCGCCGTCGGATCCCAAAATGGACACTCCGGCGTATTCGCGAACCTGCAGCTGCTCGTCTTTCCCCACGCTGCTGTACTTCACAGCTGCATACAAATCATAAAAATTCGTTGCGACTTCCTTCCTCGCCTGGAAGGTGAACGTCAGCGTCTCGGACGCCCCCGCGGCAATAGTCCTAAAGGTTCGTTTCGGCGACGTCTTCGGCACCACTGCCTCGCTCGGATACTCCATGGACACCTCCACGAGCTCTGCGTCCGAACGCCCTTCGTTTTTCACTACAAACGACACGGAAAAAATCCCGCCGGCACTGACCGCCCTTGGTCTGGCCAGGTTCAGAATTTTCATGTCCAGCGCGCTGAGCTCGTCGCCCTCAATAGGCACATAAATCTTAGATGTCGTCGTATAGGACTTCCCGTCCAAATCAATATAAGTCATCTCCGCCGTCAGCTCGTGAGTCCCGCTTGCGGCACCGGACGGCGCCAGAATATTGAACGTCACCACCGACGTCCGTTTCCCGCCAATAATCCCCACAAACTTCGTCTCCATGTCCCCGTCCAGCCGCAGGTTGCCTGCGTCAAAGCCCGTCAGCTTGATCCGCACATCGCCGGCGTCAATTGTGCCGGCGTTCTCCAGCACCAGCGCGATCTGATCCTTGACCCCGGCAACCACCTTGTCCCCCATAAACCTATAGCTCGTTATGCCGATGGTCGGCTCCACATTCGCCGCCTTCACCCGCACATAATAGACCAGGCTGGCATCCGTATGAGGCTTGTCGTCAGAATCCTTGTACTGCAGATTGAGCTTGATGGCATAAATACGCGTCTGCGCCGTTGGCGACACCACCACATCGAATCTCGCGATCTCTGTGTCCTCCGAACGCAGCCTGTCGATTGTGTCATGGGTCACGCTCTGGTCGAGTTTAAACGGCGTTGTCCCGGGATCCGCGAAAGTCACAATGACATTTTTTGCGTCGTCGTCCGAGATGTTGGTCAGCGGAATTTCCAGCGTCGCTTTTGTGCCGGACAGCATCAGCGGCGTCGTCGTGGATTCCTTGACGCGGATGACCGGCTGGTAGACCGGTACTTCCGTCACCGGGTCCTGATCCACGGTTCGGATGCCGGGAACGACAATGGTTTCCTCCGTGGTTCCTGCGCCGGTTCGGATGACTATCGGCAGCGTTGCCTCTCCGTTGCCTTTGTACTGGAGGTCGATCCGGTAATAGTTGAAGCTGCCGCTGGCAGCCTCCGAAATCCCAAGCGCCGAGAGAACGGCTGCCGATGGCGACGTCACCTCCGACATCCCCGCAAGTCCACTCAGCGGACTAAAGGTGCTAAGGGCGGCGTTGCTGATTGCCACGCTCTGATAGGACGTCTCTTCCGAACGGCTTAAAGCCAGAACCAGCGCAAAAGTCGAATCCGTCCGGATCGAAGTCACTTTGGTGGAAAGCGAAGTAGTCATAGTGCCCACTTTTTGAATATACTGGCTGGTGACCACTTCAGCGGCACTAGGCACCGGCACCCCTGTCAGCAGCATGACCAGCATCAGGCCAAGGGCCATCACTCGTTTAAGCATGAACATATTCCTTCACTTCTCCCCTCATGATTTCGACCGATTCAATATTGCCGTCCCTGATATGGACGACTTTGTCCGCAAAGGCGGCGACTTCCGGGTCGTGGGTGACAATCACCAGCGTCTGATGGTTCTGTCGCGCCATTCCCAGCATAATCTCCATGACTGACTCCGAAGTTTTGCTGTCCAGGTTGCCCGTTGGCTCATCCGCGAAGATAATGTTCGGAGAGCCCACAAATGCCCGGGCTATGCCCACACGCTGCTGCTGCCCGCCGCTCATCTGATTGGGTTTGTGGGCAATGTATTTTTCGAGCCCGACCTTCATCAGAATATCCATGGCCATTTCCTCCCGCTCGCCCTTTGGCACCCTGCGGAACATCAGCGGCATCATAACGTTTTCCAGGGCATTGAGCGAGGCGATCAGATTATAAGACTGAAAGACGAAACCCACATTCTGCTGCCTGAAGCGGGCAAGCTCTGCCTCGTTCATGACGCTGATCCGGTGTCCTTCTATCTCTATGGTCCCCTTGGTAGGCTTTTCCAGCCCCGCCATCATGTTGAGCAGCGTCGACTTCCCCGAGCCCGAGGTGCCAAGGATACAGCAGACTTCTCCCTTTTCAATTTCAAGGTCGACCTTGTCTAGGGCCACCACTTTTTCGTGGCCCAAGCGATAAACTTTTCTGAGCTCTTTGACTTCAATTGCGGCCAAGGCGATCCCACCCCTCTGCGTTTCGACTCCTTGAGTTTCAAAGCCTTTTATTGTTACCCCTGTTAATTCCATAACAATATTAATTTTTCTCAATAATTCAAGTTTTTTTAGCCGATGGTCACTTCATCCAGCACCCTCCGGCAAGCCTCCCATTTGGGCAAAAGACTTGTAAGCAAAGCATTAGACGCCCGCCGCGAACCATTGGTTCCTCATTTGAAAGGCAGCCGCAATATTTTTTCTCGCCTTGAAATAGAACTCTTGTTCTGTTAAACTAAAGATAGAAACCGGGTGTCTGCGGCTAGCGCCTATCAACCCCGAGTTTCACCTTACCAAAATTACAAAGGAGGGAGATCATCTCATGTCTGCTTCGCGCATTGTCTTTCACGTCGACGTGAACTCCGCCTATTTGTCCTGGGAGGCCGCCTACCGCCTGCAGATGGGGGAATCCCTGGATCTGAGGACCATCCCGTCCGCGGTGGGCGGTGACGTCACCAAGCGCCGCGGAATCATTCTCGCGAAATCTATCCCCGCCAAGGCTTACAACATACAAACCGGCGAAAGTGTGGGCGCCGCGCTCCTCAAATGCCCAAATCTCGTCCTGGTTCGCCCGACCTACGGGCTTTACATCCGCTGCCACCGCGCCATGCTGGAAGTTCTGAAAGAGTATTCGCCCCGTGTTCAGGTGTTTTCCATTGATGAGTGCTTCCTGGAAATGACCGACGTGCGCCTGGGCGGCAGAAGCCCGGTGGAAGTCGCCCACGAGATCCGAAACAGAATCCGGACGGAGCTGGGCTTTACCGTCAACATAGGCATCTCCGTCAACAAGCTCCTGGCCAAAGTCGCCTCTGACTTTCGAAAGCCAGATCAGGTCCACACCTTATATCCGGAGGAAATTGAGGAGAAAATGTGGCCCCTCCCGGCCGGCGACCTGTTTATGGTGGGCCGGGCCACCAAGGAGAAGCTCGAGCGCATGGGCATCCGCACCATTGGCGAGATCGCGCGCTTCGACCGTACACTGCTGCGGATCCGGTTCAAAAAGCACGGCGACGTGATCTGGAATTATGCCAACGGCATTGACAGCGCCGGAATGCTGGAAACGGAAAGTGATGGGGTCAAGGGCATTGGAAACTCCACCACCATTCCTTTTGATGTGGAGGATTCCAAAATTGCCCGACTGTACCTTCTGTCCCTTTCGGAAATGGTCGGCATGCGCCTCAGGGACAAAGGGCTGACCTACGGCCTCGTTTCCGTGTCGATCCGCCATTCGGATTTCGAGCATTTTTCCCATCAAAAAAAACTGCTCTACCGCAGCGATTCTACGGATGACCTGTACCGGGAAGTCTGCGGCCTGTTTGACGCCCTCTGGACCGGCGCAGCCCTTCGCCACGTCGGCGTTCGCGTCAGCGATCTCTCACCAAAGACGGCGCAGCAGCTGTCGTTTTTTGATCATCCGAAAGCCCTCGCCCGCAGCGCGCTGGACAAAACCATTGATGACCTTCGCCTTAAATACGGAAACAGCGTCATTCAGCGGGGCTCCTTCCTCCACACCGGGATACAGCCGGTCATGGGCGGCGTTGGAGATGAGGATTATCCTATGATGCGCTCCGCGCTCTAGAGTCACCCTGCATAGCTTCACACCACCGAAAAAAAGGACTGTCTGGCAATGCGCTTTATAAGGCATTTTTCAGACAGTCCTTTTGCATTTCACCCTTAAGTCTATTCAGGCTTGTGCTCCTCTTCGACTTTAAATTCATGGAACAAATTCCCAAACGCTTCGCGCATATAGGAGTTCAACGTATTCTCATCAAAGGTCGAGCCACCGTGCACCTTGCCCACACGTCTGGTCTGCGCCTTTTTTTCACCGGCGACGACATAGCCCAGAATGGTCGATTCGACCATATCATCCACAGCATCATATTTACCTACCTTAACCTCAATAAATTTGTCCCGGCGCGTGAAGCGGATGAAATTTTCGCGAACGGAAAAGCGGATAATGGTGTCGCCTTCAGGGCCTTCAAAGCCGACACTTCCGTCTGAGACCGCCAAAACATCTTCGAGGTCCTCAGCCAGTCTCCCAAAATAGTCGAAGATGAGCTGCTCCGCTTCATCAATCTGATGAATCCGAGTCATTTCATGACGATATTTTTCAATATCCTCCGCAAATTGCTCTTTCAACTTTTTGGTCAACGCCTCTCGAAAATTGTAGTGAAAATGATGGACGCTCATGGGTCAGACCCCCCTCTTACGGATTTGTTGTTCCTTATATACCCCGATATACCGAAAGACTCGCCAAAAGAGAGATATTTTTTTTAACATCACCCATTATGACCCACCACACCCTCTGCGGAAGTCCGAAAAAGACTCCAAACAGTACCGTTTAGGTTAAATCTTGAACAGCATCCACTTGCAGGCCTCAATGTCGTACTTGAGTTCAAAGACGCGCTCGACCCCTTCAATTTCACTCTGACAGCGATACACGAACATAGGGTGTCCCGCCAGTTTCTCGCGCTCCACGCAGAGCACCTGATCCACCTTGACGGTCACGCGCCGTTCATTCTCCTCTTCCATACGGAACCTGACCGGTCGGATGGCCCCGCCATCCTCTTCAAAATAGGCAATCATTTCAACGGGCTTCGCTACGATTTTCACGAGATTCACCTTCTTTCACAGGGCCTTTGATGCTTTCAGTATATCGAACATTTGTTCTATTGTCAAACCCTGTTTTTCTCGTGATCCGACGCCCGCCTTCATCCCATCCGGATCAGATTTGCCTCCAGACGCGCCGGCAGATCATCCCGGCAGGTAAAGTAAAATACCTGGCGCCGTTTTGAAATGGTTTCCAGCAGCGCGTCGAATCCGCTGCGGCGGACGCGGTCAAAATTGACCGCCACATCATCCAAAAATACAGGCCAGTTCCCCTCGGGATCGAGAGCGTCCGCCAAACCCAGCTTAAGCGCCAGATAGACCTGCTCCTGAGTGCCGCGGCTGAGTCGTCCATCCACAGGCTTAAGGCCCTCCGGCCCTTCCACCATAAACCTGCCGGGGGATTCCGCCCGTGCCAGAAGCGCGGTATAGCGTTCATTCGTAAGTTTTTTCAAATACACCGTGGACTCGGCGAGAAAATCATAGCGGCGGCGGGATCTGAAGGCTTGGTCTGCCGACGCCACAATCAGGCTTTCTAAAAGCAGGCGGTTCCACTCAGAGACACACTGGGACTGACGGCGTTCGAGGCCGAGAATCTCCCGCTCCACATCCTCAATTTCCGCGGCGATCTCCTGGCGTCTCGATTTTAGTTCAAGAGCCAGACGGCGATTCTCAAGGGCCGCCAGCTCAAGCCGGGCATTCATTGCGAAGCTCTGAGCCTCCTCGAGAGGCTGATTTGGCAGCCATGCGCTAAACCGTGCGTAGTCCAAATCTGCGTTCAAGCGGGTTCTCAGGATCGCCTCCTTCTCTCTGAGTTCAAGCAGCGCAAGGCTTTCTTCCACCGCGAGCGAACCCTGAAACGGCAATTCCTGGATAAAGCGCGCCTCGTCCCGCTCCATCTCACGGCGCTGACGCTCCAGAAGGGACGCTTGCCGGTTGTCCTTCAACCCTCTCCAGATCAGGATAAACGCTGCTGCTATTCCCGCAAAAGCGAGGTAAGAGATACGCAGTACAGCACTCAATCCAAGCGTAGCGGTCAAAAGGATTGCCGCGGCACCCAAGAAACCCACAGCGGATTTTTTAGCCCTGTTTTCAGGTTCTACAACTGCCTCCAGACGCTGCCTGTTTTTTTCATAGACCTCAAAGGCTTCACGATCCGGCAAAATCAAGTCATCTTGCGCCTCGAGCTTTTGATCGTACCACTGAACCTCCCGAACCAGCGCCAATAAGTCCGGACGCTGATGAATCTGATCCGCGCGGCTTTGCCACAGGCGCGCTTCCGATTCCGCGGCCTCAAGTCGGAGCTCAATCTCCGCGATCTGCTGATCCAGTCCCGCTTCCGCCTCCATGGCCGTGACCGCAGCCAACCGCTGCTCCCGTTTGGTTCTCAGTGCCGACAGGATCGCTTTCAGTTCAAAGTTGCCCCGGCCGTTTTCGCGATAAATGGCAGACATTTCCCCAGACAGCTGATCCAGCACTTCAGAAGGCAGTGCCATGCCCGTCGATGCCAAATGCCCCACCAATCTGCTTTCGATCGTCTCCCAATCCTGAGTCCTCAGTTCACTCAGCTCATCCACGCCTATGGAAAACAAGGACGCGAACACCTCAGGCTCCATGCCATCAAAGGCTGCGCCGTTGCCAATACTCACCGCTTCCGAATCCGCTTCGGAAATGCGCTGGCCATTCATGCGTTTGCCATAAGCCCGCAAAATCCGGACACTGCCGCTCTCTGTTGAGAAACGCGCCTCCACCCGGGCCTGCTCCGAATCCATATGCCGATCCTGGGCAGATCTGAATCCTACCAGCGCAATCTCCGCCGCGCGCTTCAGACTGGATTTTCCGGCCTCATTTGGCCCTACGAGGAGATTCAGACCGGGCTTGAATTCGAAGGTCTTTGACTGATCATAGCCGCCTATGCCTTCCAGTTTCAGTTCTGTAAGATTCATGCCTGATCACCGCCCATCCGTCTTGACGGCTGCATCCAGCGCGGCCAGAGGTCATGAAGGGCCTCCTTAAGGAGCTGCGCCTCACTGTCCTCATCACTCAAACCCGTTCTGAAGCCGTTGTCATCTTCGAGTCCCGGGCGCTCCGCCTCAAAAGTCAAGGCACGCTGTGCGTAAGCGGCCCACAGGTTCGCCATAAACTCCGGATCCTCCAGACACGTGTTGAGATGTGCCGCAAAGGTATCCCCCGTTCGCTGAAGCTCCAGGACCCGCTCAGGTACCATATCCGACCGTATTTCGACTTCCGCAGCGTTCACCGCATTTCCAATCCGGTCCCGCAGGGTCTCCGGGTCATGGCGAATAGCCGTCAGTATTGTATCGTTCACGCCGCTGATCGAAAGTCTCAGCATCAAACGGCTTCTCTGATTGGAAATTGACAGTTCATCTGCGCCGCTGCGACTGCGTACAAGACTTCCATTGTCAAACCGCTCCAAATAAGGTGTCAGTCCGGGGTTCGCGATTTGTGTCTCCGTTTTCGTCTGAACAAGTTCGACAAACTGCGTCAACGACAACTCTGGCGTCACAGCGATTTGAACAGTTTTCCACTCCAGTGTCGACAGTTCGAGAAACCGGCTTTTAACCGCGCCGTACCCGAGCGTGTGAAGCCAGGCGCCATGAACCCCTGCCTCTTTATGGCTCAGTCCCGTCAAGCTTCCGGCATAAAATGCCGCAGCGCCTGACATCTCAATTTTATAAGGCACATGAACGTGTCCCAGGCAGATCAGATCATACCCAAGCCGCGTCAGGTCCGCTTTTGTACACGGAAAATAGAGATCCCCCGGCTCGAGCCCAGGCGGCAGTTCAGCATCCTCTCCCTTACCGGCCCCGCCCCCAGTTAACGCAGACCCCTGAACAGAGCCATGAAGCAGGCCGATGGTCAGCACGCCGTCCGCCTTAACCGGATACGTCCTCACCCGGTTCTCCACCAGCCCTCTTTCTTCATGCCCTGACCCTACCAATTTGTAAGGCATGCCATTTCTAGCCTTAAGCATGACTTCCCGCACTTTGCCGTCAAACAGATGAACACCGTGGGCCTCCAGGAGCTGATCCAGCGACTGGGCCTCCAAATAGGATTTAGGGTCATGATTTCCGGTCATCCAGGCCATTTCTACTTTAGCGCCTTCCAGATCAGAAAGAGCCTGCTCCAGCATACTTCTGGTTTTCAAGCTGATGCGCCGCTCGCCGTCCAGTAAATCCCCCGCCCATACAAAGAGGTCCACCTGTCGATCAACCGCTGTCTCCACTGCCGCTCTGAGTGCCTCTTCCCGGCACTCATCCAGGAGGCGCTTGCGTTCAGGTCTGTTTAAATAATAGGCATCATCAAAGTGACAATCTCCTAAGTGCAATATTTGAACCATTTCTGCTCCCCATTTCGTCGGCAAAGTATTTATTTTCTTAACTTTCAGTTTAGCAAAATTTTTCCGTTTTTGCAGCAGCACACGTATGGCAAATTTCTGTTATTACTCCGGTGTTTAAATGGTTGAATTCTTTCTCGTCAAAATGATGATTATGAAGTACTTCAACCAATTTCAAGTTTGACTGCTCAAACACTGGAGTAATGAATCCATGGGAACCATTGAATTTACAATACAACCTTATCAGCATCAATAATTTGTTATATAATATTCAAAAGGCCTGTCACTGAAAATGGATCGTTGAGGGGTGAAAGTACATGAGCGAAGCGTTCATGGAACTATTTGACATAAAAGAAGTCTTTGAACAAAATTCAAGGCAGCGCATTCTGATGGGAACGCCTAAGAGATCTCCTGATGAGATCGTGGTCATCAATCGCTTTTACCGGGATGAAACCTTTAATGAAAGCCTCTATTTACTCTTGAAGCGCTCGCTTAAAAATCTGGTACATATTGAAAATACCGCGACTGAGCTGGTCGTGGTAACCGCTTATCCTGAGGGTGCGCCGCTCACTGCTTTGATTGAGTCACCGCGGCTTCTTCCAAGCGACCGGATGAAACTGGCCGAATTTTATCTGGACCAGGCCGCTGCCTATGAAGGGCTGCCGCCCGCGATCCAGTCATTGCTCATTGACCTCAATCAGTTTGTCGTTCAGGATACCGGACTTGAGCCTAAAGAATTGATTGTCCTTGACCGTGGTTTCAAGCCGGAACTGGAACCATCGGCAGTCACCAAAAAACTATCTGGTGTTCTCAACCATATTTTGAAACCAAATGAAGCGGCCTACGAGGAGTTTGAAACAGACGGGATACGAAACCTGATCGCCGGACTGGCGGTGGGTGCCATTTCTTCCATTTCAGCTGCAAGAGGCACTTTTGCAGGGCTCATGGCATCCAGCGAACGGGTTTCCGGGACTATTCACACGACCACGTCCGAGAAGGCCGGATCAAACGCCGGAGTATCAGTCCCTGGAGCAGCAGTCGCTGGGGCATCCGTCGCCGGGGCACGAGTTACCAGGGCATCAGAGAACAGCGTCAACACGCATCCAGAAAATAGCCGGTCTGAGACGGATGGCAACGCCACCAGCAGTATTGCCGCGGGCTCGGCGGTTTTAGGCGCTGCAGCTGCTGGTGCGGCTGCTTTTGGCGCATCTGCAGGAGGGGCAACTGCAGAAGGCACCGGGACAACCACCTTGAGATCAGCGGGACAAGGCCCGGGCACTTCAAGCGGGGACTCTCGTACCGGTGCTGTTGGTATAGAACTAGACAATCTCTTTATCTCAGAAGAGCCTGCCAAACGCACAAGCCCTCCCAGAAAAAAAACAGTCAAGAAAAGGCAGTTCAAGTGGATTGCCTGGCTGCTGCTCATAGCCGTCGCCTGTTTGGTTCTCTTTGGCATCTTCAACATCCTGACGGGTCTGTTTGTCAGAAAGGCTCCGGTCGCACGGTTTGAAACCCAGATTGACAACGGGACCTATCATTTTATCAATAAAAGCAGCGTTTCAGGCTCTGACAATAAGCTCACCCAGATTTCATGGCGTATCGAAAAGGACGGCACCGAGCTGCTCTCCTCTGATGAATTTGATTTAACGGTATCCTTCAAGAATGCAGGCAAGTACAAAGTGACGCTTATGGTTAAAGACCGCTACCGTTGGAGCAGTGCCTATAGTCAAGTTATGGAGCACGAACTTGCTGAGGGTGCATCAATCCCATCAGGAGAAGGTGAGCCGGTGACGGTCAGCGAAGCAGACGACCCTCTGAGCGGCATACAAACCTCAAATGTCAGCGCTAATGTCAGCTATGACGAAAAAATCTCCAGAACCGGAACCGCCTCGCTCAAACTGGACATGACCAACACGGATCAAGCGCAGCTGTCCCTGGACGGATTGAATGTCAATCGTTCAACGGCGCTTTCCTTCTGGATGAAATCCAGCGAGACAGACCGCGTCATCCTCACAGTCTTTGGCTATAATGACAACGGGTTAAAATTCACCAAAAAACTGACTTTAATGCCACAGTCGACTTCAAACTGGGAAATGGTTACAATTCAATCCAACTACGACGGGATCACCGCAATGAAGCTTCAATTCAGCGCACCGGGAACCATTTTATGGCTGGATAATTTTGAACTCGCAGCATTTAAGTAGCTAACAAAACCGGACAAGCGTCAAGTGAAAATGCTTGACACTGGTCCGGTTTTGTTTTATTCTGAAGTCGAAGTTCTAAATAAACTGCGCCTCCGGGCGGAAGGAGTGTTGTTTTATGACGCAGAGTGTGACTTTTGAGGATATTGTGATCTGACAATAATGCGCAGAGCGGGACAGCTGCTCTGGTCCACCAACCTTTCGTCTAAGTTTTTTTCTTCAGGCAGCGCAAAACAAGATGAGGCTACCCTCTTTTTGTCGTGTCTGTCAGAAGAATGACTTGTCCTATGCTGAACGGGGTTAGCCCGTTCATTTTTATTTTTTGGATATTGGAGGTTTTATATTGAATCAATCATCAATGACGTTCTTCATGGATGAACGTCTTAAAAGTCAATGGATCCGAACCTTTGGAGATGCCTTGGAACCTGCAAGAGTCACAGCATCCTATGGTCATGCCTGGCGTGTTGTCAGTGCCAAAGGAGAACTGCAGGCAGATTTGACCGGAAGATTTCGTCACAACGCACTTTCCCCTTCTGATTACCCTGTGACCGGGGATTACGTCGGCCTAAAATTTTCTGAAGATCAGACCCTCGCCTTAATCGACGGTTTAATTGAACGCCGCAGCGCACTGGTGCGAAAAGCCGCGGGGACAGCGTTTGTGGAGCAGGTTGTCGCAGCCAATTTTGATTATGTCCTGATCGCCTTGCCTGTTACCCCTGAAATGAGGCTTAATACTATTGAAAGGTATTTAAGCGCCGCATGGGACAGCGGCGGTGTGCCGGTGATTTTGCTGACCAAGCGGGATTTATGTCCGCAGTGGGAAACTGTCGTTAAAGATCTTCAAACCAGACTTCACGGCGTCAGCGTCATAGCCATCAGCGCCCTGAAGAACGAGGGTCTTGACGGGCTTTCCCCATGGCTCCACCCTGGTGCGACGCTTGCGCTTGTAGGGGCTTCAGGTGTAGGTAAGTCATCTCTGGTAAATGCACTAACCCATCAAACCACCATGAAAGTTAAAGAAGTTCGTGATGGTGACGGTAAAGGCCGCCATACCACAACCCACCGGGAGCTCATTCAGCTGCCGGGCGGGGCCTATCTGCTGGATACGCCTGGAATGAGAGAATTTGGACTTTGGCGGACTGACGGTGGAGTCGAGAATACCTTTGAAGAAATTGAGTCACTGGCGGCAAACTGCCGTTTCAAGGACTGTCGTCATATCGACGAGCCAGGCTGCGCCGTTCTCGAAGCGATTGAGCTTCAGACGCTGGAGCAAAGAGAACTGGACCACTATCACAAGCTTCAGCGCGAAGCTAAATATATCGAAAGCAAAACAGATCCTGAGCTTAGAAACGAGATGCGAAACAAGTGGAAGATCATCCACAAACAGCTGCGCCAGGATCCTTACCTGAGGCGTAAGAAATAAACAAAAAAAAGCTAAAGGCACGTTCCTGTTACTTACGGAGCGTGCCTTTAACTGTACATTTCAATTTCCAAAACACGATGTTCCTTTACAATTAAATTTTTTCCACTCGAGTGTTGATGCTTATGCTCACCGACTTACCTAGTGGGTTGATGTAGCGCCAACCACTGCAAACTGCATTAACTTCGCTTAAATTTTACTTAAATTCTTAAAGCGTATTGCTGTCAACATCATGGTACTTCAAAAACCTTTGTTGCGTATTGCTATTCAATTGTTAACTGCTTTATTGCTTTTGAAACAAACTTTCATATTCCGGTATTGCCAATACAAAATCAACGTAATGGTACTGGTAGTGCCGGTATTGATGTGTTTCTTGTTGATGTGTTTCTTGTTGATGTGTTAATTATTGATGTGTTGCTGGTAATTCAAATTAATGTGTTGCTGGTCATTCTTTTTGCTGTACAGCGGTATTACGTGTTAAAAACGTTAATTCAGGTACCTTTATTGATTAAAAATGGTGTAGATTTAAAACTTTGATCCATGATGATGTTGACGGTGTTGAGGTATTGCAGATATAAAAGTGTTGCTGATGTTGCTTGTATTGCAGGCATTGCTTGTATTACAGGTGTTGCTTGTATTGCAGGCATTGCTTGTATTGCAGGTATAGCTTGTAATACAGGTATAGCTTGTAATACAGGTATAGCTTGTAATACAGGTATAGCTTGTAATACAGGTGTTGCTTGTAATACAGGTATAGCTTGTAATACAGGTATAGCTTGTATTGCAGGTATAGCTTGTATTGCAGGTATAGCTTGTAATACAGGTATAGCTTGTAATACAGGTATAGCTTGTAATACAGGTATAGCTTGTAATACAGGTGTTGCTCGTAATACAGGTATAGCTTGTAATACAGGTATAGCTTGTAATACAGGTATAGCTTGTAATACAGGTGTTGCTGGTGTTGATGTGCGTTTCGCAGAGTCACTCGTCACATCAACATGCCGTTTAGGCTGCCGAATCGCCAACCAAACTTAACGGTTAGAGCGTCGGGATGGAAAAGACGAATGTCCACTCGAAATCAAACTCAAAATTTCTGCATTTGTATTTGGTGGAATCACCCCTTTCCTTACTCGGTGAGCTTCAAAAATACGAAAAAATTAAGATGATTCAATTAACCTATTGGTGAACTTAACGCCTTTACGGGATTAAAGTACACTATCAAGTAACTGATCTCTTAACTTTTTGTATGGCCTCATTATATCACAATATTCTGAAAATTCAAGACCAGAAACTGGCAACCGTAATATTATGTTGTCCTAACAGGTCGGCCAATCCCTCTCAGACCCTCATATCGGCGACAAGCCCTTAAAAAAGATTTTTTTAGAGTCAAAAATGAAAGATGGGAATCGAGGTGTACCGGATGCTGTTCACCGCCTTAGGCAGTCCCCACATCCAAGTTACCTCAACTTCCCACCTTACTTAAAGTCCAATCCTGGCCGCAAAGGCGTCTATCCTGGTGTCGATCCCTTTATTCCTCAACACGCTCAGAGGTTCATTGGCAATCTCAATCAATGCGAAATACGGCGGCAGCATAAATCCTTTATTCAGGCAGAGACCGTCTATGAGCTGCATGGCGACGCTGTCTCCACCGGAGTTCGCCGAAACGACAACCCCGTAAATCCGCTTGTGATCCAGGCGGACGGTTCTGTAGATGCCGGACATTCGGTTGATCGTCGCCATCAATGTCGCGCTGATCGTATCATTATAATTGGGACATACCCAGACAATTGCGTCGGTATCCTCAATTGAAGCAAATATTTTATCGAAGTTATCCCCATTATAAAAACAGGCCTTTTGTTCCGCAAAGGTCATGCAAGTATGGAAGGTGCACCCCCGGCAATCCCGGATCGTCCCTTCCTCCAGACGGATTTCCTCAACCTGAAGCCGCTCGCCCAACCGCTGTGCCAGCCTCTGTATGACCATATGCGTCAGCATCAGAGTGTTGGAAGTTCGAAGATCGCTGTTGTGAATGACCATAAGGCGGAGTCTGTCCAGCTTATCCGGTTTTGCCTGACTCAACCTGAATCCCAGGTCACTGCACAGTTTTTTAAGAATCTCCGGGCGCGTCCCAGGAAGATGCCTCTGCCAGGTTTTCAGGTTGATGTCGTCCGGAAGCGCTTCGACCAGTGGCTTTCCAATAAATCCAAGTCCCAGACTGTTGAGATTGAAGATTGCCAGTTTTGCAAAAGTCTTGCTGAAAAGCTCCGAAGAGGCATTCAGAATCAAAGCCGCATGGGCGCCTTCAAAGTTTGGTGAAGACGCCGCAAGTACCTTAAGGTAAGCCATAAATTCAAAATCACTGCCTACATCATCCAGCTCAACCGCGAACAGGAGCTTTTTTCCTCTGTAATCCACAGGCCAATCTTCCCTGTAAGTCACGAGCTCAAGGTCGTAACCCGTGCCAGCCACAACATCCGAAATCATTCGGCGCAGCTTTTCTGTTTTTAGACCAGGGCTGATGACTGTAAGAATCTCCATTGATTTTCCAGCTCCTCATAAGCATCAGTTATGCGCCGCACTAATTTAGGGTCCATCATTTTCCGCTCTACTTCGAGGCCATAGGGCGTCACTCTGTTGCGGCAGCCAAAATAAACGCCGCCAATGCTGACACAGCTATAATGCCAACGGCCTTCCAGAGCATCCAGAATCGACAAAGCACCGGACGCCAGCGCTGGCGCGATGTAGGGTTTATACCCGAGTTCACGGATCCTTAGATTCGCTTCTACCGTCATATGCGTCAGCTTTTCAGAAATTTTTGGATCATATTGTCCTCTCAAAGAATCATTGGCAATCACCAGACCTTTTCCGTGAGGACCATACGCCCTTCCATGCTCAAAATTGAAGTCCATTTCTCTGGCGAAGTATCGGGCACGCCCATACATGACCCCAAGGCCAAAACCCATAACCTGTTCCGGCAGCAAGCCTTTATTGTCAAAAGCACCGTACTCATTGCGGTTGGAGGAATCATAAGCGCGTCGGGATAGGAGGTCAACAGGATCAGACACCACGGCGAACAAGCCTTTGAAGCCTTTGCTGCGGGCCAAGAGCGCATATTCATCCACTATTTTTGAGTTTCCTTCGTACTGGATAATTCTAACATCTCCGGTGGTGACACTGAGCGGCGGAATGCCTGCCGTGGCCGTAAAGGCAAAGACGTCGCAGTCCATGAGTTCATCATGCTTCAGTCCCCGAACCTTTGGAAAATTATCGCCGGAGCCTCGAGCGATCTGACCGAGCTCAATGACCCAGCGCTCAATGCGTTTTTCGTCAAGGTCATACAGCCCAATTTCCGCAACACTATTCTCACCTTGCAGCAAGAGTCCTACGGCAAGGGTGCTGCCTACATCACCAAGGCCCATGATATTGATTTTAGCCGGTCTTGAGAGGGGCGCGCTGCCGAGCGCCTCCATCCAACGGGGCGAGTCTATGTTGATGAAAAAGGCCTTCAACGATCTTAAAGCTTGAATGAGGTGAACGGGCAGATATCGCTCGAGCTCTGAAACAATACTCCTGCCGCGTTTATGATCCACCAGATATCTCAGTGTTTCCTTGTCCTCCATAGCGTCACTGTCATCCACAAAACGCGTCAGTACTTTTGAATGGGTGCCTGTCCGGATCGCGTAGTATAAGGAATGAATATCGCCAAAATCATCATCCGGTTCGGGGAAAATTCTGTTCTTTTCCAGGGATTTGATGCTCTGCTCACTTAAAATCAGACAGTCTTCATAACGGTATATTCTCAAGTTTTATCCACCACCAGCATTTTTTTAAGTTTTCTCAGATTCTCGAGTTCGAGATCCAAATATTCACTGACTTTCCGGTTCACATCATAGCGGATGTCCTCGCCTTTGTCCGGGAATCTCGGATAGACAAAGACTTCACCCAGTCTGGAGAACGTCAGTAAGCGGTCGTTCTCCCTTTGGTATTCTTCCTCTATGGCCATCAATATTTCCCTGCTGTTTTCAATGGAGGTCTCCGAAAGCTGATAGATGCTGGTGACACTCGCCCCTTTGATAAAGCTTGGCGACGCGTAAGGCAGAATCAGATTGACGGACGGGATCATGTTGCGTTCCGGCGCGTCCGACTTCCAGACTGCGTCGCCGCCTATGAAGGGATACATTTTACCTTCATTGAACCAGACGCGGATCCTCGGTATAAAGTAGGCGGTCTCAATGTCAATGTTTTTGGATTCCATCAAAGCCTTGCCTCTTCCTGACAGCACGCCGACAAAAATCTTCTGGATCTTGACGTCATGGCGTCTCATGACCGGCTCAATTTCCTTAATGCGGTACCCTTTATCCAGGATGTCGTCCACCATCATGACCGGTCTGTTGAAGGATTTCAGCATGTTGGTCTGATTGTCCAAATCCAGATAATAAGGATAGGCTTCGATTTTGTAATTTTCCAATGAAAAATTGAAATATTTTTCAACGTGAATGGCCTTGGTGACTGTATTCGGCATGATCCAGCGCTTCAAAATATCGCCGAAAGGGACGCACATATACTCACCCAGCTGTCTCGGAACCATCGGCGTAGTAGGCACTTGGTTCTCATCACAAATCTTCTTGATCAGACTTTCATAGATCATTGACCGGTCGAAGCTGAGGACGAGATGTCCCGGATACAGCCTGGTCATGGCGCGCTGAAGGCGCTTTCTGGCTCTCAGGATGGCAGATGTGACGCGTTCGGAGTTTTTGTAAGGGTCCTTGATCAAGGATTTGATGTCCAGGTTCAGAGTGCATGGTGACGACATGTTGACGGCGTAAACGATCTCACTTGGGCTGTCGCTTTCCATAGGCAAAAAGCCCTGGAGTTCAAGAATCTCAACCATATCCGGGTCAATCCGGCCGGTGACCACATCTCTGAAAAGTGCATTTGTATAGTCCTTGGCGAGACAAAATGCCAGTGTCTCCGTCAGCAGCATCTGTTTGGGATTACGGTGCATCCGGTTTTCTGTGGCGTAGATGCCATCAATGACTATAATCCGTCCCATGCACTCGTCACGAATGGTATTCATCAGCATTTCACTGCTGAACTCCTTGTAAATGTTCGCAGATCTCAGCCAATGGAAGCACGAAAAGCCCACCAGCGGAACGTCGCTCTCCATGCCCCGGACAATCAGCATCCTGAAATCCGTCAGTTTTGACGCTTCCCTGATTTTTTCCACGAACTGCTCCGGCTCCTGCCCAACGTATTCTGCCAGGCAGCGCAGCAGCGTCTCGTCCGGATCCGTGACAATTTCGACGTTGAGCGATTTTGTGGTCATGGTTTCCTTAAACTGCGGCTCCCGCTGATAGAGGCCCTTTTCGTAAATATAGCGGTGCGCGAGGGGATCCACCAGCTCGGAGATATCTCTGTTGTCATCGATATAATTCCGGATCTGCGTTGAACTGATCAACTCATACTGAGGCGGCAAGGACAGCACAATGCTGTTCTCCGGAAGCGCTGCCATCTTGTCTTTCAAGACTTCATCCTCAAGTTCGCCGCCATCTATCCGGCGGTCGAACACAATGTGCGGAAAAGACGTGATGGCCGCTTTCGCCTGCCCGATTCGATATGCCGAAGCGTTATGGATGACGTCGCTGCCCACGACAATATAGACCTCCGACGGGGCGAACACATTTCGAATGAAGTCCAGGTCCGGCGGGTAGGCAATGTTGATGGCATGGTCTCTTGGGAAGGTATAGATCTCGAGTTCATCCGCCACGGACATCTTGATGATTTCACGGCGAATCAGATTTGGCTGGGTGCGCTTGGACCAGGAAAATTCGTCGACGGCCAGATAAACCTCAAAACCCAGATTCCTGATGTCCCGGGCAATCTGCTTGTGACTCAGCGAAAACGGATCGAAGGAACCCGGGAAAAACGCCACGCGATCCTTAACCGGAATCTCGATTTTCCCCCGGTTGTGCTGGTAATCCGAAATAAAGTGGTAGATGTGCTTGAGTCCCGAAGAATTGTTGAGGAAAATCAACTCTTTGGTTTCGTCCGTATTGTGATGGAGCGTCAGAATTTTCTTGATGGCCATCTTGAAAAGCAGCAGCTTGTCCTCAGACGGCATAGCGCGATCGCCGAAGATATCCTTGCCTATGACGCTTATAGAAGCCTCTGTGACACTCGGAATATAGCTGACCAGACCATTCAGCAGGATGCCCAGCATAGTATAAAGCCGCTCCCTGTAAATCTCGTCCTCTTCACCGTTGACCACCTTGTACAAGCCATAATTGCGGATCATGACCCCGACCGTCTTGGCGATCAGCATGCCAATCTGCGCATTGGACCGCTTCATTTTGTCCTTAAAGTCATCCAGAATTTCGTCCAGTTCCTTCGGTTTGACACTGAGAATGATCTTGCCCAAATATTCCGGAATGTACCTGGTAAACTGGTAGCTCTCCATTTCAAGAGCCCTGAGCAGCTCGATAACAATGTCATTGCGCTGCTCAAAGGTCAGTTCGTCAATCAGGCGGATCAACCCGGCTCCGGCCGTGTTTCGCACAGACTCAAAAGCACTGACCTTCAGGAGGTTGCTGAAGTGCATGGCTGTGTAAAATGCCTCCGAATGCTTGATCTGAGTGGCGTAATCCAGGAGCATGTGAATCTGGTACTTCTTGATGATGTCATGGGTTGCCGTTTTCAGGTTGCTGAGGAAGACGTCCGAAATCTCACCGCCGCCTTCCCGGAAAATGCGGTGAATGAATTCAAGGCGGTTTCCTTGGCCGATGGTCTCAAGGATCCTCACCCTCGCATAGCGTTCAGCGATGTGCATATCGTCTTCTTCCATGGCATTCAGGCTGTCTATCAAGAATGCTCTGTCCGGCACAAGCTCCGGATTTTGGAACAGATCCGACAATACGTTCATGGCGTTGATCCTCAAGATCAAATTATCCGATCTCAGGGCATCCGCAATAACTTCTCTCATCAGGTGAGTACTGGTATCTTCCATGCTTTCTACAGGCAGGGCCCGGAAAGAGTTCAGCATGTACTGACGTTTATCCGCATCTCCCGCGAAGTGCTCGTAGACCTCAAACAGAATCCGGATGCTGGCACGGCGCTTCTCAAGATCTGTTTGAGCTGTGAAATAACTGCGCAGCATGTTTTGAATACTGTAGGCAATCCATCCTCTATGCTTTCCAATAATTTTTTGCTCCGGCTCCAGCATCCTGTACAGGTAGCGCCTGAACATGTCCACGCTTTCCTCTTCGTGGCTCTCCACGACCGCGCTCGGCGGCAGCTCTTTGCGGATCGCTTCATCCAGATTGGCGATCAGAACGCCCATCAGGAACGCGCACTGCTTGCGCACATCCTCTTCCGAAGAAATGAGCTTGCTGTAAAGGAAGTTGATGACGATCTGCTTTTGCTTAATGGTCAGATAGGTGTTGTAATCCTCCAGGATATCGATGTACCCTCTCAGATCGTTGGCGTTTTCAAGTCCCCGGGCACTTTCCAGCATACGGTTCAAGGTCGTTTCATCCCTGAGACTGTGCATCAGGAGAATGTTGTGTTCAATGGAGGTGAATTTCGCATGGGTTACCAGCGCGTCCCCGTGAATCAACGAATAATGGACACGTTTTCGCCTATATGGCGCACTGAAATCGTCCGCAACATCCGGATCTGTGCAGACCCCAAGGTGATGCATATAATCCTCGAAATCGAGAAGCTTGCTGTACACTCTTCTGTAACGGTTTTCCTTGGCTTCGTCCACGTTGTCCAGCTTGTCCAGGATAACCCGGAAGGAGTCCTGGAGGGTATAGAAGCGCATGTTGTTGTCGTCATCCGACTTGACTCTGAAATCACAATAGATCAGGACCAAGGATTCCAGCGAGAGATTTTCAACCTCGAGATCCCAGGTGGAGTGGTTGATGGCGACGTTTCGAATATAAGTGATGCCCCGCTCCTCAAACCACTTGCCGGTGTAATAGTAGTGATAATAGGCAACGCGCTTTATTTCGTCTCCGTGGCATCCGTATTTGCCCACATCATGGCCGGCGGCCGCACCCGACACCCTGCCAAGATCAATGGGCACCTGGGCATACTTGAGCTGGCGCGCAATTTTCACCGCCAGATGGTGCACGCCACAGACGTGATCCAGCGTAGTATATCCCGTGAGCGCCTGGTTCAGCTTCATCATTTCATAGACGAAGTCGTCCTCATAGTATTTTTTGAACCGCAGGTATTCCGATGGATCCTCAAGCCCCAAAATCTCCTTTTCAGTCAAAAAGCGAATGGCATACTTGGATTCCCATGTACCGTCCCTGGAGTCCTTCTGCTCTTCAGACAAAATCTTCAGCGCCATAAGATAAATTCTGGCTACGGCATTGAGTTTGGGGGTCTCACTGCGTTCAACCGTTCCCGGAAAGGACAGATTGATGCTGAAATCATGACAGTAGGCGAGCATATCCTCAACCCACTCGTCCCCTGCCAGGCGTTCGAGCAGCGGCTTCATCAGATTGTACACAGCCACGGCGCCGTAGGATTTCTGGCGGATCAAGTGACTCATGCGCGCCTCAAACACAGGCGCGTTCAACGCTTTCTCCAGATACACCATGTCGAGGAGCGACAGAGTTTTGTCATATTTCGGATTCATCATCATTCGCATACGTTCAAGCAATGCCTTTACAATCATTTCGACCACGGGCGACCACCCTTTCAAAAAGAGAGTTGATTGCACCCTGTAACGGGTACCAAGATTATCTTACCACAAAGAGGACCAAAAAACGCACTCCATAAAGGTTGTCCCCTCAGAAGTACGTTTTTATAGTTGTGTCTCAGTGACTTCATCAAGTCTCAACAAAAAACTGAGTCTGACAGCTTTGACACGTTATTTTGAGTTTTCCCTTATTTTTGGGAACTCTGATTTTTATCCCGCAGTTAGGGCACCGCTGGATTTGAAAGTCCACCAGTGCTTCGATTTTTTGGGTGTCCAGTCCCACCACCACATCTTCGCCAATTTTGAATGCCGGGACACCTCTAAGTCCCAGCTTCCTGAATTCAGACTGGGCAACCAGATCCTCATTGACATCTTTTTCAGTATAAGGATAACCCTTCTTCGAAAGAAACTCTTTCGCTGTTTTGCAATGAGGTCATGTTTTAGTTGTGTAAACGATTATGTCTTTCATACGAGATCTACGCCTCCTCTTTTTCAACCAGTCTGCTTTTGACCTTCATCAGTCTGATATTGCTGCTGCGTTCATTCTCGTCCAGTTTCATCTTAATATAGCGGATGGTCTCGTTAAGCTGCGGGATCGTCGTATATTCAAGGGCGTTTACACGTCTTCGCGTCTTTTCGATCTCATCTGCCATCAATTGACAGGACTTTTCAATTTCAGCGAGATGAACCAGTTTTGGCAACAGCGCATCAAACTGAGCCGCCGTGCGCTCGACAGCCGGAGAAGGCATCCTGCTGGATCCGGATCCAATTTTCGGATTTTGGGACCCGGACGTCAGAACCCTGTAGACCGGAAGCTTGACACTCATGATATTATGCAGTTTCAAGTCCACTTCAGGGGTTTTAACCGGCAGCATTAAAGCACCTTCGACAAAGGTCGATGACAAATCGCCTCTGGCTGCCGCCATGGATTTATATACCCTGGAAAGTTCAACTTCAACCTGCTGTCTGACGTCGTGATTTTCGCGAATCATTTCGATAAAGTGCCGCATCAGCTCATCCTGCTTGTCCTTAAGGAGCTTGTGACCGCGAACAGCGGTAGTTCTTCGACGCTTGAGGTTCGTCAGCTCCATTCTGGTGGGATTCACATTGAGTCGCGTCATGAGGTTTCACCGCTCTCAGACTCTGAAGCATTCAGATCCCGAGACTGCGGATAATACTCATCGAGATAGGCATCTCTGATCCGCTTCAACTCATGACGAGGCAGCATCTTCAGAAGCGTCCATCCAATTTCGAGTGTTTCTGTGATGGCCCGGTTGACGGTGTAACCTTGCGAGACATAATTTTTCTCAAAGGCATCTGCAAACCGCGCGAACTGCTGATCCAACTCTGACAGCGCGGATTCTCCGAGAATTTGAGCCAGTTCTTTGGCCTGACGTCCACGGGCGTATGCTGAAAACAATTGGTTCATAGTATCCGCGTGATCTTCCCTGGTCTTCTCTTTTCCGATTCCCTTGTCCTTCAGTCTGGACAAGGACGGCAGCACGTTGATAGGCGGAATGATATTTTTTCTGTGCAGCTCACGACTTAAAATGATCTGTCCCTCCGTAATATAACCCGTCAGGTCAGGAATGGGGTGCGTTATGTCATCCTCAGGCATACTGAGGATAGGAATTTGAGTGATAGAACCAGCTCTTCCCTTGATCCGGCCCGCGCGCTCATAGAGATTCGCGAGGTCTGTATAGAGATAGCCGGGATAGCCTCTGCGCCCCGGGATTTCTTTTCGCGCCGCGGAGACTTCTCTGAGCGCTTCACAGTAATTCGTCATATCCGTCAGGATGACGAGCACATGCATTTCCTTCTCGTAGGCTAAAAATTCCGCTGCTGTCAGCGCCATCCTTGGCGTTGAAATCCGTTCCACAGCCGGCTCATCCGCAAGGTTCATAAACAGGACAGCGCGGTCAATGGCACCGGTTTTTGTAAAGTCATCCAGAAAGAACTGCGCCTCTTCGAAAGTAATGCCAATGGCCGCGAACACCACCGCAAATTTGGAATCGGAGCCGAGCACCTTGGATTGTCTGGCAATTTGAGCTGCGAGCTCAGCATGCGGCAAGCCTGAACCTGAAAAAACCGGCAGCTTCTGGCCTCTTACCAGGGTATTCAGTCCGTCAATGGCGGAGATCCCGGTTTGGATAAATTCAGAAGGGTAATCCCGGGCTACCGGATTAATGGGAAGGCCATTGATATCTGCGTAACGCTCCGCGATCAGCTTTGGACCCCCGTCTTTGATTCTGCCAATTCCATCAAATACCCTGCCCAGCATTTCTTCAGACAGGCCAAGCTCCAACGGTTTTCCCAGAAAGCGTGCACTCGTCTGCTTCAGATTGATCCCCGCTGAGCTTTCAAACAACTGGACAACCGCTTTGTCTCCGCTGATTTCGAGTACTTTTCCCCTTCGAATACTGCCGGTTTGAGTTTCAATTTCGACGAGTTCATCATATTTAACGCCCTCAACGCCGTCGACCACCATCAGAGGTCCAACGATCTCACGAACGGTATGATAAGCTTTAATCACTTGCCTCACCACCTTTCAAGGTGACGTTGTCCATTTCAGATATCATCTGCGCCTCAATCGATTCGAATTCTTCAAGCTGCCCTTCGCTGAGATATTTGGATCTCGAGATCCGTTCTCTGACGGCAAGCTTCAGAATCGACTTTAGGGCTGCGCCTTCATTCAGTGCCTGATTAGCCCGCTTGGCGAAATTGAGGACCAGGGACAGCATCTTGAACTGCTTCTGAAGCGACGCATAGGAGTCAATGTCGTGAAATGCGTTCTGCTGCAGAAAATCCTCGCGCAGCGATCTCGCCGCTTCCATTTTCAGCTGATCCGGCTCGGACAGCGCGTCATAACCCACCAGCCTGACGATCTCCATAAGCTCCGCTTCCTCTTGCAGCAAAGCCATAGCTTCTTTGCGAAGGTGAATGAATTCAGGATGTATATTCGCCTCAGTCCATGCGCTGGTTTTTTCCAGGTACAGCGAATAGGAAGTCAGCCAGTTGATCGCCGGGAAGTGCCTGCTGTAAGCGAGCTGCGCATCCAGGCCCCAAAAGACCTTGACCATGCGAAGCGTCGCTTGCGTCACAGGCTCAGACAAGTCGCCACCCGGCGGTGACACCGCGCCAATAGCGGTCAGAGACGCCTGCCTCTGGTCCGAGCCAAGACAAACGACCTTGCCGGCCCGTTCGTAGAAGTCTGCGAGTCTTGAACCCAAATAGGCCGGATAACCCTCTTCCCCCGGCATTTCTTCCAGGCGTCCGGACATTTCCCGCAGTGCTTCAGCCCACCTGGAAGTCGAATCCGCCATCAGCGCTACAGTATAGCCCATATCCCTGAAATATTCCGCAATTGCCATGCCCGTGTACATTGAAGCTTCACGCGCCGCCACCGGCATGTTTGAGGTGTTCGCGATCAATACCGTTCTGAGCATCAGCGACTCACCCGTCCGAGGATCCTTCAGTTCAGGCAGTTCATTCAGCACGTCCGTCATTTCGTTGCCGCGCTCGCCGCACCCTACATAGACGACAATGTCCACATCCGCCCACTTCGCAAGTTGATGCTGCACCACCGTCTTTCCGCTTCCAAACGGTCCCGGAACACAGGCCGTACCACCCTTGGCAACAGTAAAAAAGGTATCAATGACGCGCTGACCGGTAATCATTGGCTCACTGGGACTGAGCTTGTTCGCGAAAGGCCGCCCTAGTCTGACCGGCCATTTCTGCATCATGCAGATCTCTCGGTCTCCGCCCTCTGTCATTATTGTGCCGATGGTTTCCTCAACCGTAAACTCTCCCGAGCTCAGGCTTTTCAGTTCCCCCTGCACACCAGGCGGTACCATGATTTTATGGGTCACCAAAGCGGATTCTACGACCTCTCCCAGGATGTCCCCGCTTTGAACCCGTTCCCCCGGGCTTTTGGACGCGGCAAAACTCCAGCGCTTGCTTCGGTCCAGCGCCGGCGCTTCAACGCCGCGTTCTATAAAATCCCCGCTCTGAGCCTGGATTCGCGTCAGCGGCCTCTGAATCCCATCGTAAATAGAAGCGATCAAACCTGGCCCAAGCTCAACGCTCAGAGCTTCGCCTGTCGTTTCGACAGGTTCTCCCGGACCCAGACCTGTCGTCTCCTCATAGACCTGGATCGACGCTTTATCGCCCCTCATTTCAATAATTTCACCAATCAGCCGCTTATCGCCAACGCGGACAACGTCTGACAGACTGGCGTGTGCCATATTTTCCGCTACGACCAGAGGGCCTGAAATTTTTAGGATTCGACCTGTTTCCAATTCTATCAACCTGCCTTTCAGTCAGAACAGGAGTCGTTTACTCACAATAAGTTAACGCCGACCGCTTTTTCCATATTATCTTTAATGCGCTGAAGTCCTAAATGCTGACTGCCGTTTTGACCCGGAATTAAAATGATGGCCGGAATCGATTTGCTTTGACCCGCTGCCAATAAGTCCTCCAGGTCGCCGGCGAAATTCTCCGTCACAAACACGACCGCATAACTTCCATCAGACATGTCTGCCAGCGCACGACGCGCTTCCTCACGTCCTTTGGGGCAAACCCCGTGGATCCCGGCGGTTTTGAAGGTCAGCACGGTGTTATAGTCTCCTATGACGCCCAGTTTAAGCATTCGGCATCCTCAACCTTTCCATTATTTCGTCCGCGGAAGAACCAACCTGAAAGCCCAGTAAAATCATTCTCAGATTCCGTAGTTCCGCTTCTTTGTTCAGCAGGTATGAAAAAAGCGGTTCTGGTCCAAAACTGATTCGGCTGGCAGCCTGAAGCTTGGCCAGTGTCAGCTTTTCACTCTGATCTGCGAGGCAGGTGGAAAGATCACCATCGGCTAAAGTATTGGAACAAACCTTAAGGAGGGCGCCAAAGTCCGTATGTGCCAATTTTTTGATCAGGCTTTCAATGGGCTCACGGTACATGCGGTGAAGCCACGCCTTGTCCAGTCGGCCACCCGGCACGAACCGCCCATCCATATCAGCTTCCGGATCTCCCCGTCTCTGGCCGCCAAGCAGCACCGTCAGATGGTACAGGTCAATCTTCTGCAGGACCCAGTCTTTGATGAGGTCACTATTGTAGCTCTCGACTTCGGACAACATATGACTCAGCTGCGACCTGGTAATAATCCAATCCATCTCAAGTGGATCCCGGTTCAGCTCAAACTGCTTTAAAGCTTCAACCGCGGTCAGGCTCAGCTGTTCGGGCCAATCCCTCAGCGCGCCGCGCTCCAAATCCCTCTGCAATACAGAAGGCGGCAGGTTGCCTGCCTGAACGCAAAGATCCGCGCGCTCCTCTCCCCCCAATTTCGACTTAATGAGGACCATCAGATTGTGATAGTCATATTTCAAACCGAGGAGTGTGGTAATTTGGGGCTCAGGTGATATTGATTTTACCAACTCGTACTCTGAAGCCAGAATCAGGTTAAGCGTCTTCTCGGGATCGCTGCCTTGGTCAATGGCCGCGAGCAAAGACGAATAATTTCTGTCCTGCAGCCAGCGTACCCATTCCTTTTCTGAGTTCAGACCAATCAGCTGCTCATAATTCGACTTGTCCAGCAATCGTTTTTCGAGCACCCGGATCCTCGCGACCGCTTGTGCAAACTCAAGCCTTTCCATCTCTCACACGCCCTTAAAAAGCTGCTGCGCCAGTTGAGGTTCAACAGACTCACGCACCTCGGCCACGAGCGCCGGGTAGGTGAAATCATAAACCACACCGCCCTGAATCAGCTGAAATCCATTCGAAAGCTGCTGCCGCCGCTGTTCCTCAAGCTTAAGTGTCACGCCTTCTTTTTGGTAAGCCTCGAGAAGGCGGTCTAAATAATCCATTGGAAGCTGTCGGGCAGTTTGATCGTTTAAGGCGATCACCACATCCCCGTTTTTGATGACAGCTTGAAACCGGCGAAGCAAAAACTCAAACAGCGCCTCACCTTCTAACGCTTCCATAATTCCGATCATGCGGGTGTAAACGGTTTCGAGCGCTTCCCGTTTCGCAGCCAGCACTTCATCCCTGGCTGTCAATGCCGCCCTTGAAACCTTTCGATCACGAATGCCCTTCACTTCGACTTCCAGTTGGCTCATAAGTTGCCTTTTCTTATCTTCAGCTTCGATTTCCGCCGACTCCAGAATGCTTGAGGCTTCCATTTTTGCAGCCTCAATAGTTTTCGCAGCCTGGTCTTTGGCTTCCGCTTCAATTCTTTGAATCAGACGTTCCAGGCCGTTCATGGTCAAGCCTCCCCTATAGTGTAATGCCGGTGATCATGATGATGGAGGTGACCAGCGCAATAACCGCGTAAGTTTCAACCATGGCTGCGAAAAGAACTGCCTTGAACATATGCTCAGGTTTTTTAGCAAGGATCGCAACCCCCGCTGCCGCGGTTTTCCCTTGAGAAATCGCAGAGCCCCAGCCGGCAATGGCGATTGGAAGCGCTGCCATGAAAATGTAGAAGCCCGCTTGAAGGGACACCATCATTGTCTCTCCGCCCAAAATGCCAATTTTATTTAAAATAATCAACGAAGTGACAAAACCGTAAAACCCTTGTGTGCCTGGAATAACCTGCAGAATCAGGGATTGGCCAAACTTCTCAGGCTCTTCGGTAATCAGACCGGAAGCCGCCTGTCCAACCAACCCTACACCTTTCGCTGAGCCTATCCCCGGCAGGGCAGTCGCCACTGCCGCACCTAAAAGTGACATTACCAGACCGCCATAGTTTGAAAAGAACTCCATGAATTCCACTCAATCCACCCTCCTATTTAACAAATTGGCAATATTTCGACTCTGTTGCAAAAGGCGCGAACGCGCGGCCGCCACCGGTGTAAAATTTTCCAAAAAATTCAAGGTACTGCAGTCGCACAGCATGGACATAGGCGCCCAGAATATTGATGAGCAGATTGAACGTGTGCCCGCCTAAAAAAATCAGAACTGCAAACACAAAGGTCAAAGGACCAAAACCAATCAGTCGAACCATCAGGTTGAAGGCTGAACCGATCAAACCTGTCGCAAGGCCAAGCGCTAACAGGCGGGAATAGGACAAGACGTCGCCAAGATATCCGGTGATCCCGTACAAGCCAAAAAGTCCACTGGCCAGTCTGGGCACTATCCCTTTTTTATCCCTGCCCTGAGTCAGCACCAGACCAACTGCGCCAAGGATTGCAATAATTTTGCCGATAGTCTCAATTCCCAGCAACATCATTATAATCCCGGAAAGTGTCACAACCCAAAGACCAGAGTCGTAAACCGCATCCATAATTTTGCCGTTTCGGATCAAGTTCCAAGCTTTTATGCCCAAACCCACATAAATGTGGATCACACCCATCCCAATAGCGACATACAAGACAGACATTGGATTCGATGATGGATCCAGCCAAACCGGTGTGATTTGAGCGGAGAACAAATCGCCAAAATAACTGCCGTAGAGAACGCCAAAAAACGCAGTCGACAATCCCAGCCATAAAAACAGCTTCGCAAATTTGCGCTGCTTAAGGTCGAGATTCAATGCTTTCAGCGCCCATAAAGAGAGGCTGCTCATCACAATTCCATATGCCGCGTCCGAGAGCATCATCCCGAAAAACACGAGCATAAACGGTGCGTACACCGGTGTAGGGTCAGTTTCGAAGTAGGACGGCAGGCTGTACATGGCTGTTACCGGCTCGAACGCTTCAGCGAAGGCGTTGTTCTTTAATAGAACCGGGACGTGATCCTCCTCATTGGGATCCCGACTCGTCAAGGCCGCTGCGCCGCCACAAGTGTCCATGACAATCTTTTCAAAATCAGAAAAAAGCGGTACTGGCACCCAGCCTTCCAGCAAGAATGCCGACCGCGTCGAACCCAGCAGCGCCGTGGCATCGCACTTCTTAATTTCAGAAGAGATCATGTCAGATGCCGCTCTGAGCTCTTCCAGCGCGCCTGCATGCTGCTCAATCTGTGAGGCCAGATTGCTTCGAAGTTGATCCAGCTGAATCAGGGCTTCGCGGATCTCCGGTATTTTTTGTGCTGGCGCTGTTTCGACTTCAAGCTGGACTCTGCTGTACCTGAGGGTATGCAGGAATGTCTGAAGCGCCACTTCGTCTTTGGTGTGCGTCAGGAGCAGCACGAGAATGCCATCCTTTTCAATACCCAGCTTTTCGAAATGGGCCTCAGGCAATGTCTGTGCCATAAAAGACTCAAGCATTCCCAACTGATCCTTATGCAGGATGCCAAGCTCTGCCGCTGCGTAATGGAATGAACTCAGCATTTCCCCAGAAAATTCAATCCCTTTTACGGGCTGCAGCGCCGAAACTTCAGCTTCAAGAGCTGTCTTTTGGGATTGAAGCTTTCTGTCCTCATCATCCCATTTCTTGATTGTGTTATAGAGGGGGATCCACCATTTATCCTGACAGCGATCATAATAGTGGGATTGCTTTAGAATAGGCCGCCCTTCCTTAAGCATGCGCAGTTTTCCTTTTGCGGCTTCATAAGGCTCCAAATGCTGCATGCAAAACCTGAGTTGTCGAAGGGATTCCTCATAACCGTGTTTCAGCGAGGACGGATCAAGATTTTGAAGAGATTCAAGCACTTGAGGTTCAAGCTTTGTCACTTCGATGCCCGAAAACTGCTGAAGCGCTGACATCAAGGCTTGAAGCTCAGACTGAAGTGCTGCGACGGTCACCTTTTTCATTGGAACTATAGCCATCTATCTCACGATCCTTTCAGCTGCCCACTCTGCAGCTGCTTCGACGCGATCCTGAAGTGACCTTCGAATCTCCTCCGACTGGTGACGCGCGGCTTCAAGAACAGGACCAGACAGTTGCTCTGCCTCCTCTTCAGCTTTTAGACATGCGTCAGTCCGAAGCTTGACATGCTGGACCGAAACGTCTTTAACCATAGCTTCTGCTTTCAGCTTTGCGGCTTTCAGTATGGCTTCCGCTTCGGTCCTCGCTTCGGAAAGCCGACCATCAGCCAGGGTTTCTGCAGCTTTAACACGCTCCAATACATCTTGGATCATCTGGTATTCACCTCCGGTGAATCAACTCGGAAAGTCGGTGTGAAACCGGGTGTCTGACACCCGGTTTCCTCTTTCATTGAAACTGGGTGTCAGACACCCAGTTTTCAATTTCAAGCTTTCAAACTTCTATGGCTTCAACTTTCTATAAACGTCTCCCATCCCCAGCTTTTCAAAGGTTTCTTTGGTAGGCACGGCTTTCTCGCGATCGTAGCCGCAGGCCTCGTAATAACGGTCCAGTGCGGTCTCCATATCCACTACGCGTCCAGCAGGAGGGCCGGACTGCGCCGGTTCATGCATGAAGCGTTTTGGAAGTCGGTCATCCGTACGCCTGAATCCGCGTTTGAAATTGAGGGCACGTTCCAGGGCTATGACGCGCTCTGCTTTTCTCAGGAGCTCCAGCTTGTCGGTTTCAATGCCCGTCACTGCTGAATAGAGGGCCGCCAGGGTCGTCGGGTGCATCTCCGTGTTGATGACGTTGAAATCGCAAATGCCAATCAAATTTGTCACCACGAAGTATTCTTTGACTGCTTTGAGCCAGACTTTGGATTCATTGTCGTCGAATGGATTCTTCGGCTCGTTGATGTCAAGGTCTGGGAAAAGGTAGCCAAAGCCGTCTATGGTGGCGGCATATGGCCTCATATGGCACGCACCGCGTTCGGAGGTTCCAAAGGCAATGCTCATGGATGAGGAGCCCCTTGGATCTGTCGCTGAAATTTCCATGCCCTTGACCGTCATGGCAAATTTTTCAGCTTCTTGGCCGATGCGCTTGGCGGCGTGCCAGGAACCATCTGCAAACAAATCTCCGCTGACGCCTTCCCTGAGACCCATGCGCCTCACAAGCTCGGCCATAGCTTCGCCATTTCCAAACTTAAGATCCAGGCCATCCGTCTCCTTAAGCCCAATCAGGCCCTCTTCAAAGAGCTCCATGGCGGCTGAAACCGTTGCCCCCGCCGAAATGGTATCTATGCCATAAAGGGTCGCATAATAATTCGCCATGGCAATGGACGGGTAATCGCTGACGCCGCAGCGCGGTCCAAAAGCGGCGATAGTCTCATACTCGAGCTCGCCCACTTCGACGTCGCCCATAGTCACATACTTGTGGCACCCCAGCTGGCAGGCGTAGCACGCTCTCCGCCGTACAGTGAACCGCCCGGTGTCATTCCACAGATTATGCGGCATCAGCGGCTCCATGTCTTCGAAAACGTTGGAGCGGAAATTCCGGGTCGGCATCAGACCATACTCGTTGACGCCGCCCAGCCACGCAGGTGTGCCATAGCCATGGACCGGTCCCCAGGTATAGACTTCTGAGCGCAGCTCCTGAATCGCCGTTTTGTTGAATTCCAGAAAAGCGTCCTTGTCCGCGACCTCCACGGAGCCAGTTCCCCGCACTGCGACCGCTTTCAGGCGCTTGTGACCCATGACCGCGCCGGCACCGCCGCGGCCGGCGAAGCAGTCGTCGCTGAAAATGCAGGCCAGCTTAGACAGCATTTCCCCTGCCTGACCTATGCAGCTGATCTTGAACGACTCGCCCAGGGCTTCCTTGAGCTTTTCGGTCGTCTGTCTCGTATCAAGTCCCCAGAGGTGGTCCGCCGGGCGGAGCTCCACTGTGTCATTGTCTATGACTAAATAGACCGGCGTATTGGACTGACCGGTGAACACAATGCTGTCATAGCCCGCGAACTTGAGTTCCGCCCCAAAATGGCTGCCCATGTTCGCCGCGCCTATAGTATGAGTCAGCGGTGACATAAAGACAACAGAAGTTCTTGAGGCCGATGGTGTCGGTGTCCCAGTAAGCGGCCCGGTATTAAAACTGAGTATATTCTCCGGGCTGAAGGCATCTGCCCCATGAGGAATTTCATCCCACAGCAGCGCGATTCCGTAACCTTCCCCACCCAGATATTGCTTTATGTAGTCTTGATTTAAAGGTTCTCTGGTTATGTTTTTTGACGCCAGATCCACGCGCAGAACACAATCTTTGTAGCCTTTCACGCTCTCCACCTCCTACCAGCTCAGTGCCTGACGCGGACAAATTGAAACACACTCGGGAATACCACCGCAAAGATCACATTTAAACGCCCGAACTTCGCCCGTGACCTGCGTCATTTGGATGGCATGGATTGGGCAGGCTTCGACACACGCTCCACAGCCGGTGCAGGTGTCCAGGATCGCAACGGCACCTGTAAAGCCATCTCGCTGTATGGCTTCTACCGGGCAAACAGACGCGCACGGCATATCGATACACTGCTGACAGACGGTTTGGGCAAACTTGCCAGGTTCTTTGCTTTCCTTGATCTTGACGCCAGTCGATTTGGGATTGACGGCGCCGAAGTGCTTCAGCGAGCACACAGCTTCACAGGCACGGCATCCCTGACATGCCCTCGCGTTTGTCAATACTTTTACGACACCTGGAATCACGTTGTCACGACCTCCTTCTAGGGTCTTGAGTTGTGGATAAAGTCTCATTTTGGTTAAATTTAAGACACAAAACTGATAACTGTGGCCGATGGTCAATAGACTGCCAACTCATCTTTACCGCTTTATGTCTAGCCGCCACCACCAAGCGGCAAGACCAGCACCTCATCCCCCTCCTTCAGCAAGGTGCGTCTATCCCTGAGTCTTCCAGCGATACTGACAGCGATCCAGCTTTGGCTGACCGGCAAGTCAAGCATCGACAAAAGATCCTGTACCGTAGTCAAAGGCCCAGTTTCAATGGTCTTTTCTCTGTAACCAAGACTTGCAGCTATATAGCCGGAGAACTTGACATGAATGAACATTCAATACCCCCTCCGTTTTATGAGTCTCAAGCCTAAAATATTTCCGCAAAAAAAACAGCAAAGTCCACCCCCCGATTCAGCGCATTTATAAACGCCAACGAGAATGGACTCCTTTGCTGTATGCAGGCGGACGAATTACTTCGACCACCCATTGGTCTGTGAAACCTTCTGCACCCTATAAATGCTAAAACTGATACATGGTCTTTGCAATAGGTTATTAGGTTTTAGTGTTTATAGTGCACACTGACAAGGCCCCGCAAACTCGGAGCTCGCAAACTCAGTTCAACCCAATGATACCCTAATTATCTCACAAATAACGATCTCTCGTGCATCTTGAAAAGGATGTTTGACGCCAAACCATACAACCCCAATCGAAGGTTGAAGACGCACCTGTTTATTCAGCGCTAACCTGATACATGATTTCATTTCGTCTCATAAACGCCGGCGTAAATGGCGGATTATATCTCGCTATAGTCAATTCAGAGAGGATCTTCCACCCGTGAAGGCGGATCCAGTCCTCAAGCTGCCTCTGATGCGACTTGAATCTCTCTTCACTCCAGCTTCCTGAAAACCTGATCACCGCGAAAGTACCTCCAACCCGCTCTTTGACGCTCACATTTGGATCCTTGGGCTTTGGCAGTGTTTCCAGTGTGTACTGTGACGGCATTACAAAAGCCGTGGTGAAATAGTCATCTCCCTGGCGGTTGATGACGGGGGAAGTCATAGAAATTTTCTGCTCTGTCTGATTTTGGCCACTAATGTAATTGAATATTTCCTGAAAACCGGAATTCAAATCACCGCTTCGACCTCTGACAACTTCCGCTACGATCAGTGATGGATATCTTCTTAGCTCCAAGGCGCCTTCTGAAAGAATCACTTTATAATCCGGCTGCTCGATCCATGACATCTGAAATCACACTCCCCAATACTCAACTACAGAAGGTAAGGTGCGTTTACAAGAACTGTTAATTACTCAGACTCTGACAGCTTCAGCCAGGCGGACATCACTTTTGCCGCCACCGGGGCTGCTGCCCGACCTCCGCCTTCACCGCGGTATTCCAGCAGAACCGCCACGGCAATTTGTGGATCCTCTGCAGGCGCGAAGCCAATAAACCATGCATGGTCCTTGCTGTCACTCTCTGTACTTTTTTCGTTTTGAGCAGTGCCGGTTTTGCCGGCCACTTGAACACCGGAAATCTGAGCCCTTGTTCCGGTGCCTTCCTCGACGACGCTGACCATCATAGCTTTAAGTTCGGCGGCCGTCTCAGCGCTGACCATATCATAGAGGCTCTTCGCATCTGTCGTTCTTAAAAGGCTGCCTTCCTCTTTTTCTACTGATTTGACCAAATAAGGCTGCATAATCGTGCCATTGTTCGCAATACCGGCGGCCACCATGGCCATTTGCAGCGGTGATACCAACAGCTTGCCCTGGCCTATGCCGGTCGCGGCCAGCTCAGTTTTGCCCATGCTTTTATCGCCAATCCGGCTGTCTGTCCGCGGCAAATCAAACTCAAAAGACTTGGTGATCCCTGCGTCTTTTGCCTTATCTATTAAGGCTGAAGCGCCAATCTTCTGAGACAATTCAGCAAAATAGACATTGCTTGAAACAGTCAGGGCCTTATGAAGATCAACGTCACCATGGGCCTTTTCACCGGCGTTGGAGAACGTCATCCCGTCAATGACTGTAGTCCCCAGATCCTCGGTCGTATAATCCCCCTTGCCGGCTTCAATCGCCGCCGCGGCTGTAATGACCTTAAAGATGGAGCCGGGCGGATAAAGTCCCATAGTTGCTCTAGGCAGCAGCGGACTGTTTTCGTTTTCAATTAACGTCTTCCAATTTTCTTCAAGTTTTGAGGCATTGGGATTGAAATCCGGGGTGGAGACCATAGCCAAAATCTCTCCCGTTTTGGGATCCAGCGCCACAACCGCGCCATGACGGTCTCCAAGCTGTTCTCTTGCAACAACTTGAAGTGCATGACTGATGGTCAGGCGCAAGTCATAACCTTTTGGGGTTTCTTCCGACAGCATCTTCTGGATTTGCTGAAAGAATTCAAGATTTGACTTCCCAATAAGTTCGCTATTATACTTTGCTTCCAGCAATGTTTTCCCATACACTGCAGAGTTATAGCCAATGATATGTGCATAAAGCCTTTTTTCCGGATAATTCCTGATCTTTGAATTTTCTGAAGGCAGGGTTTCCGCAAGGACTTCACCCTTTCGGTCTACAATTCTGCCCCGCAGAACCTCCTCTTCCTCTGCGATCAGACGTTTATTAAAAGCGTTTCCCATGATGTCATTTTTGCCTCTGAGCTCAAACCAAGTCAAAGAGGTGATTAAAAGACCAAAGAGCACACCCGCCAAAACCAGACTGTGCAGGATTCGGCTATTGATTGTATCCAGTTTCAAGTTGAGCCGCCTCCTTGCGCAGTATTTGGCCGGACAACGCCTGCAGAAGTCCCAAGGTCGCAAAGCTCGAGACCATGGATGAACCTCCATAACTCAAGAATGGCAAAGTAATGCCCGTCAGCGGGATCAGCTTTATGACGCCGCCTATGATGATAAACGTCTGATAGCCTATTGTCATGGTCAGTCCAAAGGCGACCGCCTTCATGTATCTGTCTTCAATCCTGAGGGCAAGCTTCATGCCTCTGTACAAGAGGATAAAAAACAGCATGATGACGGCGATCCCGCCCAATATGCCCAGCTCTTCGCAGATGGCCGCGAAGATAAAATCTGTTCTGACTGCAGGAATGAATTTGGGATACCCCATTCCCAAACCGCTTCCGAAAAAGCCGCCTGATCCAATGGCAAAAAGTGACTGTGTAATCTGATAGCCTGTTCCGCCTATATCGATCCACGGGTCAAGCCAGGTATCAACGCGAACTTCAATATGGCTGACCGTTTTAAAAGCGACAAATCCAAGCACTGAAACAAGCCCCAAATTATAGACCGTGAAGAGAATGTCGCGTTCAAAGACATATATAAAGGTCAGGTAAACGCCAAAAATCAGCATGGCAGTCCCAAACTCCCGTTGAATCGCAAAGAAGCCCATGAGGACGTAGACTAGACCCATCATGACAAATTTGGGATCAATCTCACGGCCGGACCATTTGACTCTGAGGCGCTCAGGGGTTGTCACACACGCAGCCATGAAAAAGACAAACACGATTTTACCGAGCTCGGAGGGTTGAAATGTATGACCGCCAAGCTTCAGCCAGTTTCTCGCTCCATTGATCTCTGTGCCAAAGATCAGGGTAATCGCGAACAAAGCTATCAGCAGACCGTAGTGGAAGAAGACAGACCTGAAGCGTCCATGGAGCGTTGCATACAGGACGTAAACCATAAGATAGACTAACACACCAATAAGAATCCAGTTGAACTGTTTGACGCCATTGACCGGTGAGAGTCGATACTGCATGGCTTGACCAAGGCTTATCAGCATGGCCACAATGGTCCAAAGATAAGGATCCCCAAGACGGTTGAAACGGATTACCCAACCGACAAAATATATAAGCAGCAGCAGCGAGGCCCCCATAATCAAGGGGATAAAATCTATGGGGCTTCCCATCAGTGTAAGCTGACCGAAAAGAACCAATATGGTCAGCGCGACCAGGTGAAGAGGTCCCCAGAAGTGAGTATACAGCGATGTTCCGGTTTTCGCCTTCATCCCCATCACCTTCCGCCTTCAGAAAAGACGAGATCTATCCTGCCCAGTGAGACCTTGTCACCGTCTTTAAGTTCGATGCGTCTTTCCAGTTTTTTGCCGTTGAGCAACGTTCCATTGGCGGATTCGAGATCCTCAACAAAAAATTTGTCCCCGACTTTGTCTATGCGTACATGCTCTGACGACACGTAAGGGTCCGGCAAAATAATCAGACATTTTTTGGATCGACCGATCAGGGACTCCGGTCTCAAAATAGGATAAATCTCAGCTATGGATTGAGCGCCTTTTGTGCCCATGGGCGTCATAAGCTTCAGATGGGGCAGCAGAGCCGCAACCGAGTCTCTGCCCATCAGCATGCGGATGTCCGTGTAAATTAATTGAACAATTTTATAGATAAAGACGTATATGATCACAACCAGGACATATTTTGCAGCCATTGAGATTAATTCGACCATATCAACACCTCACTTTCCTAAATTTCTCATAAGTCGTGTTGGCCTATGGCGAGCAGACTTATCCTGACTTCATTATATCCTATTCCTTGAAAACAGAAGTGAAGAATTTACAACAGAATTTCTACATTCTCGAAATTCTTCTTAATGAGTTCATGTGTATTTTGGTATGACACAAAATATTATTTCTCTATTAAATAATCTAGTTCATATTGTTTAAATTAAATGTGGTATTTGAGGCTAATTTGCATATTTTTTATCACTAGTGTATAATGTATTTAATTGCATTAAAAGGAGTGTGAAATTTATGTTAGAAGAAATCAGAAAACTACCCCAAAAAGTGGTCGAAAACCTGGATGGTGACATAGGCAATCTCAAAGTATATTTAGTGCAGGATTATGACCTTCAATTTCTGAAGCGTATGGTGACCTTTGGTCTTGGCATATTTGGAGATTTGGGGATGGACGAGTGGGGATTGGTGCCTCAGGTCCGTCACGGCAACGTTTTCGTTCTTAAAGAGGAAGACAAAAAGCGTCTGATTGGAATTGCGATCCTCATGAGAGATTGGGAGAATACAGATATGTGTTACCTCTTCGATTATGCTATTGCCGAAGATTTTCAGGGTCAGGGTCTTGGCTATCATTTCCTGGTATCAATATGCAAAAACCTTTACGAACAGGATTTCAAATCTATGAGTTTAACTGTTGACGTCGAAAATCAGCCTGCCATCAAGCTCTACAAAGACAAGATGGGCTTTGAAATAGCAGAGCACCGCAAAGACGAATACGGGAAAGGCCACGACCGCTACATCATGAAGCTGGACCTGAGTAAGTTTAAGAAGATTTAGTACCATGTAAAAAACCTCTCCGCATCACCTTGTCCCCAAGGTGATGCGGAGAGGTTTTCTCCATTTGAAGCGTCATTTAACCTTGAAATATTCCAAAGACACAGCTAAAGCTTGCGTCCATCCCACTTCTTAAGCGCCACTCTCACGGAACGTGCCATCTCTTTACTGAACTGCGCCCCCGTCTTTCTGGCGTAAAACATCTGGGCAAAGTTCTCAGCGCTATAACGGTTTTTCTCGACAAACTCCTTTGCTTTGTCCTCGAACATCCTTTCAAGTTCCTCAGGCGTCAGTTTCCTGTACCGCTCCTCGAAAACAAGGAATTCGCGCTTGAACCGTTTTTGCTGAACCCTCACCGTGTGTGGCTCATAATACCCCAGACAAAGCATGCAGACCGGAAAAACCCAGTCCTCGAGACCTAGCAGTTCTTTATGATACTCATAATTCTCCATGATATCCCCAATATAACACGACCCAATTCCAAGAGATTCTGCAGCTATCACAGCATTTTGAGCCGCAATTAATGCATCCTCACAGGCCAGTATTAAATCAGACTCCTGAGGCGCTTCAAAGGACAGCCCCGTGTGCTTGGCAAACGCCTTTACATCTTGCGCCGAGAAGTAGTCAAACCATTTTTGCTGATCCGCAGCAAAAATCAATATCACCGGTGCTTTGGCTATAAAGGGCTGAAAATCACAGCTTTCACTTAAAGTTTCCTTGGTTTTGGGATCTCTGATCATTATGATCGAATAGAGGCACTGATTTCCTGCCGTTGGCGCGGCAATGGCAGCCTCCAGAATCAAATCCAGGTGTTCATCTGAAATTGGACGATCTGCGTACTTTCTCAGGGAAACGCGGTTGTGAATAATATCAAGCACCGTATTCAAGAGCGCCACTCCTCTCTGATTAACCCCTCTTACAGGGGGGTTGACTAGCTGTTATGATTGTATTCTGGGGGTTAATCCTATCTGCTGTCATACTGGAATTTGGAAATCCGGTTGGTATTTGGCTATCGCTTTTCAGGCTGGTCCTATTTATTGCTGCACTTAGCCTGCTCCTTCAGAATTTTTACGCCAACCGTACCTGGTGTACAACACTTTGCCCTATGGGGACACTCTACACAAAAACAATTCAACATTCATCCAATACCTAATTTGACCGTACTCAAACACATTTTGTGAGCTTCGACTAACCTGCCCAATCCTAATTCCAATGCTCACTTGTTGGAATACTTCAAGATCTCGTTCTCGATCAAATACCAGCGTTGAACCAAATTCTCAAGTCTGAAATAATGCAGCACATAGGCGCCTGTCAGAACAGACAAGATGAGTACCAAGATCCAAACCGATGCCTTCTCCGGCAGATAGAGCGCTGCTCCAAAAGAAAACAAAAGCGCTGTGACCGTCATCATGAGAACCAATAGATGCACCAGCCGCTCGTGCTGAAGCCATTTGAGCCGCTCAACAAATAGGGTGTAGACCTCAGCTGCAGGCTTGCCCGCTGCCAGCTCAGCCCTGAACTCATTCTCCCAGATCTTGGCCTGCTTCAGCATATCAATCCCAAATCTACGGCTTTTAAGCTTTGATTCTTTCTCATTATCAAGTCTAGACAAAGCCCTCACCCTTTCGCGGCACTCTCAAGTCAAAGCAGGCCTGTTCTCCATTCAATTCTATACCGAACTGCAGAGATTTCAAACATGGAAGATGGGGTCTGCGACCAACGCCTATCAACCTCTTCTTTCACCTCGACACCCTCTTCTACCCAAAAGGAGCAAAGCACCCACAGCGGGATGCCTTGCTCCTTTCATTATTCCAGTCTTTATCTCTTCAAACCCTACTTCATGATCTTAATCATCTGATTCGTAAATTCCACCGGATCTTCAATTGGCAGGCCTTCGATCAGCCGCGCCTGGTTATACAAGAGACCGGTATAGAGTTCGAACTTCTCCTGATCTTCCTCAAAGGCCTTCTTCAGGGTCTCAAAGACCTCATGATGGGTGTTGATTTCAAGGACCTTGTCCGCCTTGATGCCTTCCTGGTTTGGCATGGCGCTCAGGATCTTCTCCATTTCAATGCTGAGTTCGCCATCACTGGCAAGGCAGACCGGATGATGCTTCAAGCGCTTGGATGCCCTAACCTTTGTAACTTTGTCGCCCAGCTGAGATTTCATGCTGTCGAACAGGGCGGAGAAGGTGGTGGTTTCGGAACCATCGGCAGACTGCTCTTCTTCGGTCTCTATGCCCAGATCGCCGCCGGAAACGTTCCTGAATTCCTTTTCACTGTAAGACATCAGAACACGGATCGCGAATTCGTCGACGTCATCCGTGAAGTAGAGGATCTCATAGCCCTTATCCGCGACGAGCTCGGTCTGCGGCATGCGGTCGATGCGCTCTGGCGCGTCACCCGTCGCGTAATAGATATACTTTTGGGAATCCGCCATGCGGCCCACGTATTCGGCAAGGGTCACCATTTTGCGCTCAGTGCTGGAATAGAAGAGGATCAGATCCTGGAGGTCTTCCTTGTTGATGCCAAAATCATTGTAGAGGCCAAACTTCAGCTGGCGGCCAAAAGCCTTGAAGAAGGTCTCGTACTTCTCGCGGTCATCCTTCAGCATGGACAGGAGCTCATTCTTGATCTTGTTCTTGATGTTCTTGGCAATCAGCTTGAGCTGGCGGTCGTGTTGGAGCATCTCTCTGGAAATGTTGAGGGAGAGGTCCTCGGAATCCACCATGCCTTTGACGAAGCTGAAGTGATCCGGCAGGAGATCGCTGCATTTATGCATGATCATCACGCCGCTGGAGTAAAGCTCCAGGCCCTTTTCGAACTCGCGGGTGTAATAGTCAAACGGAATGCTCTCCGGAATGTAGAGAATGGCATTGAAGCTGACCTGGCCGGAGGCATTCATATGGATGTATTTCAGAGGCTTGTCAAAGCCGTAGTGCTTCTCTGAATAGAAGCTCTCGTAGTCCTCCGGCGTGAGCTCGTTTTTATTCTTTCTCCAAATTGGGACCATGCTGTTGACCGTCTGGAACTCTTTGTAGCTTTCATAGTCGCTCTCTGTGCCCTCTTTCAGCCGGCTGCGGGTGATCTCGAGCTTGATTGGATAGCGGATAAAGTCTGAGTATTTTTTGATCAGTGCACGCAGGCGGTATTCCTCGAGGTAATCGTCGTAGTGTTCATCCTCGGTATTGGCTTTGATCGTCAGGATGATCTCAGTCCCTGTAGTATCCTTTTCCGCGGCTTCAATGGTATACCCGTCCGCGCCTTTGGATTCCCACTTCCATGCCTCATGGCTGCCATAAGCGCGGCTGATTACTGTGACGTCATCCGCTACCATGAAGGCAGAGTAAAAACCAACGCCAAATTGGCCAATAATGTCATAGCCATCTTTGAGTTCATTCTCTTTTTTGAAGGCGAGTGAGCCGCTCTTGGCTATAACGCCAAGGTTTTCCTCCATCTCGTCTTTAGTCATGCCTATGCCGGTATCTTTAATTCTAAGAATGCGGTTTTCCTTGTCCGAGACAATTTCAATGTAATAATCCTCTTTGTGGAAGCTGATGGCTTCGTCCGTCAGCGCCTTGTAATACATTTTGTCAATGGCGTCGCTGGCATTGGAAATCAACTCTCGAATAAAGATCTCCCGGTGGGTGTAGATGGAATTGATCATCAGGTCTAAAAGTCGCTTCGATTCTGCTTTAAACTGCTTTTTTGCCACGGTTGAACGCTCCTTCTTTTCAATTGAATTTAACTTCTATTTCCTTCACTTGTCTTCTGCACTTGTCTTCGCAATTGTCTTCGCAATTGTCTTCGCAATTGTCTTCGCACTTGTCTTCTGCACTTGTCTTCGGACACGTCTTCGCACACGTCTTCGTACATGTCTTCCGCACTTGTCTCCTGCACTAATCTTCCCGCAATCGTCTGTCCACAATTGCCCACGCACGCACTCATTCTCCTGCTCCACCGCAAAACAAAGCGCCAAGGTGGGGCGACCCTGGCGCCAGGCTCATATTTCGGGCGTGCGCTATTCGATTTCGATTTTTTTTGAAACTTCTGTTTTCTTGACCTTTGGTACTATGATGTTCAGCACGCCATCCTCAAACTTTGCCTTGATGTCCTCCGTGCTGGCATCACCCAGATAAACCGTGCGCTGCATGGAGCAATAGCGGCGCTCTTTATGAACGTAGTTCTTCTTTTCTTCCTCTGTTTTTTCTTCGCGCTTGATGCCTATGGTCAGCCTGCCTTCATTCATATCCAGCGAGATTTCTTCTTTTTTAACCCCTGGCAGATCCGCATCAATTTTGTAGTGATCTTCCGCCTCTTCCACGTCCAATTTAAACGTGTCGCGCATCAGGCTGCGTGAAGGCATCCAGTTATCGTTAAAAAAGTCATCAAGCATGTTGGTGAAGTCATCTAACCCACGCGGCCTGAGCGTGAGATTCGAACGCCTTTGGTTGAAAGGAACGAGTCCTGACATGATTAACAACTCCTTTTTATTCAGATTTGTATTTAGAAGCTTTAGGTTAAGGTTTCAACTTCATGAGTGAGGTTGTTAGCACTCGCGCCCCTCGAGTGCTAATCTCTAATTATTATATACACCTTTTCGAAAAAAATGTCAATAATCCTCTGTTATTTTTACCCCACCTCACTTCATTTTTTCTTCCCTGGTTCTGCACCACAAAAAAGAAGCCGGTGTCGAGCCCAACGCACTTTGCGAGTTGTCTCCTCACCAGCTTCCATTCATTTGTTCTTCAAACTTCTGCGCTTCCAATTCGAAGCCAGCCCTTACACAGGCTGCTTAATCTAGATCCAGCCCTTTCCGTTTGCCGATTGTCGCAGCGCGTCCATAATTTGCATATTTGCTCACTCCGACACGCACCTTTCCTCCACCAGCACCGCCCTGACCGGCGATGCTTCAGCGCCAACAATCTTCAGCGGCAGGGCAATCAGCTTATACTCTCCAGGCTCAATATATTTCAGCATCAGACCCTCCAGCACCATGCATCCAGCTTCGAACAGCACTTTATGGCTCGGATGGCCCGCTTGTCCTCTTTCAATGCCGAGGCCGTCCGTGCCTACCCCTTTAACGCCCAGTTCAGCCAGATAGGTCGCAGCCGCCTGCCCCAGATAGACAAACTCTTGATCAAAGGTTTCTGAAAAGCTGTTTTTTGTCTTGAACAGAACGAAGTCGCCCCTCTTGAGATCGAAGGGTATCAGGGTCTCAGGTGTAATTTCGCCTTCCAGAGAGGTCAGCGAGATCACGCGGCAAGCCGTCATCAGTGAGGCAAGCGAGACCTCATCAATGGAGCTCCCTCCCGCCAGCATATGCAGCGGTGCGTCCAAATGGGTTCCCGTGTGGAGATCCAGCTCCAGTGTGCTGCTGGTCACGCCGTCAGTCTCTGCTTTCTTGGTAAAGGTCAGTTTTGGCTGCCTGGCCTCGTCGTTCTTGTAAACCGGCATTCCAGCGCGTATGGGTATGGTGATGTCATAAAGTTTCATTCGCCTCCCCCTCTTCCTTTATTTGAGTTTCCGCGTGATCTGCATCAGGCTTCCCGGTGAGCGTTTCATTGCTTCCCGCCTCATAGCGCAGCAGCTGCTCTGGATTGTTTCGGATAAAGCTGACGACTGGATCCGTCAGCTTCCAAGCCTGCTCAATTTCACCCCAGGACGTAAACAAAGTCAAGTCATCATTCAAAGCGTCCAGCAGCAATTTTTCATAAGCTTCCGGCGAACGCTCGCCGATCAGGCAGTTCTGGCAATAATCCAGCTCCCGCTCAACCACCATAGCTTCCGCGCCGGGCTCAAGGACGTTGAACCGAATTTGAACGCCTTCCTCTGGCTGGACCTTGATCTCGATCAGGTTCGGGGCGATCTGATCTCCAAGCTGGCCCGCGAGCTTCGTCGCCTTCATTTTAATCTCAATTGACGTCCTTTTTTCACTAAGGCGCTTGCCTGTCACCAGCTTGAAGGGGACCCCGCGCCATCGCGGTGTGTCCAGCTCCATGACCAATTCAGCAAAGGTTTCTGTTGTGGACTGCGGCGTGATGCCCTCCTCCTCAAGAAATCCTTTGATCCCCTCTGAGGCAGCATACTGCCCGAAGCGGCAGCGCGCCGGATCCAGCTTCATCTGTGACATGGCCCTGACTTTAGATGCCCTGACCGCTTCCGGACCGAGGACTTCCGGTGCTTCCATGGCCACAAGCGCCGCCATTTGAAGCATATGGCTCTGGGCCATATCCCTCAGCGCTCCTGCCTGATCGTAATACGCGCCTCTGCCTTCTATGCCGATGGTCTCCAGCGCGACAAGCTTCACTTCTTCAATATAATCCTTGCACCACACGGCGTCGAAGATTGCGTTCGAGAACCTGAGGGTAAACAGGCTCCTCAGCATAGCCTTCCCTAAATAATGGTCAATTCTAAAGATGGACTTCTCGTCAAAATGCTCACGGACGCCCTCATTGAAAGCCACTGCGGATTCCAGGTCATACCCGAAGGGCTTCTCGAGCAGCAGCGCCGAGCCCGGTTCATCCGCAATCCCGCTTCTTTTAATGGCTCCTGCCACCTTTGCAAAAAATTCGGGCATAGTCGCCAGAATAAAGAGGGATCGCGTCGCCGGACCATAGATGTCTTCCAGTTCCGTTTTTAACGCAAAGAGGTCCGCCTGAGCACGTAAGGACGCCGGATCCTCCGGCTGACCCAGCGGTTCAAAATCCATTCTCACATAATACAGTCTTTCCAACAGGCCATCCAGATGAACGCCGCAGATCTGCTCACAGGTTTGGGCGACGTAGGTTCGGAAGACACTGTGTCTGACTTGCTTTCTTCCCACACCAATAACGATGAGCTCTCGCCCCTCCGCCATCAGCCTGGCCAGCGCAGGCAACAACTTTTTACGGCTCAGGTCTCCCGTCGCCCCAAAGATCCAGACATATTCCATAAGCCTTATTCCTCCTTACGCGCCTCATGTCCCCCAAACTCATACCGCATCCTGCTCAGCAGCTTGGCGCCAAAGCCCTGACTCTCCGTGGCATAGCGCTTAAACAAAGAAAGCGCTATGGTTTCGACAGGAACCTTGAGCCTCAATGCTTCTTCGACAGTCCATAAACCTTCCCCGCTGGATTTGACCACAGGCAGCAGCGACTCGATTTCCTCTGTTGACTTTAGTGCCCTGGCAGTAGTACCCATTAAAAAGCCTTCGATTATAGAACCTTGATCATAGACTTTAGCAATTTTTTGAAGGTCAAACCCATACTCGGATTTTTTTAAGAGTTCAAACCCTTCTGAAATGGCCTGCATCATGGCATATTCAATCCCATTGTGGACCATCTTGACATAATGTCCGGCACCGGACCGTCCAAAGTAACCATAGCCGCCCTCGACCGCCAAATCACTGAACAGCGGCTCCAGCCTGACATAAGCCTCCCGTGATCCGCCAATCATCAAACAGGCGCCATTTAGAGCGCCTTCAGTGCCGCCGCTTGTTCCCACATCCAAATAATCAATCCCTCTGGAGGCTAAAAATTCAGAGCGGCTGACGGAGTCTTCAAAATGGGAGTTTCCGCCATCAATCACTACATCCCCACCTTTTAAATGCGGCAGCAGCAGATCAATAGTGTCATCCACCGCGTCCCCTGCGGGAACCATCATCCAAATAATCTTGGATGGGTCGAGCTGCTGTACAAAGGCACCCGTGTTCGTAACCGCTTCGAGGCCTTCCAGCTGAAGTTCCTCCGCGCGCCGGGCTGCCCGTGTTAAGACAACCACGTCATGCCCATGTCGGATCATATTTTTCGCCAGTCCAATGCCCATTTTCCCGGCGCCGATCAATCCAATCTTCAACCTTAACCCCTCCTAAGTTGTTACTTAACCCCTCACACAAGCAGCACACACGAACTTACCTAACCACGGCGCCAAAGGGTACCAGGGACAGCTGGGCAAACTTAAAGTGCTGCAGTCCGAAAGGAATTCCTATCACCGTGACACAGAACAATGCGCCTATGACCAGGTGACCTATGGCCAATTCCCAGCCAAAGAGGAGCAGCCAGAGAATATTCATGATTAATCCGCCAAACCCAAAGTTTCCAATCACCACTTCCCGGCCAAAAGGCCAGAGGACCAGACCAGCGATTTTAAAGCACTGAACTCCAAAGGGAATGCCTATGACGGTGATGCAAAGGAGCAGACCTGCCAGTGTCCAGGCAATCGCGCCCAAAACACCGCCAAAAATCAGCCAGATCAAATTGCCTAAAAAACGCATCACGCCACCTCCTTTTTATCTATTCAATAAACGACTCACGGTGTTTCCACCGTGCCATCCTCATAGCGCGCAAACCGGCCAGAACTCTGCGGATTGACGGGATCAGAACGTTTCCATGGCCATCCGCCAAAGGCAGTGGCCTGATAGTCTCTGGACGCCGCCACAATTTCTTCCCTTGTATTCATGACAAACGGACCGTATTGAACTACGGGCTCGTTGATAGGCTCCGCTTCGAGGAGCAAAAACTTGGCTGGGGCTGTGCCATTGACCAATTCAACCACTCTGCCGCCATCCAGCGTACATCCATGATAGGAGGGCAATGCAGCCCCATCAAGGCTCAGGCTCTCACCTTCATAGAAATAGAGCGTCCGGTTCAGGGTCTCAGAGACCGCCGGCAGGGTGTACACCGCGCCCGGCGCCATTTCCGCCAGCCAGATGGAGACGTGGTTGGCTTCTGACGACGCCCAGGAATCCGGTGTGGGCTTCAGACTTTTGATGTTTTCAACTTGACCGCTGATCAGGCGGATTGTGGTTTCACGACCACGGGTATCCGTCTTTGTGATTATGGGTATTTGCTCTGACCACAGCATCTTATAATTCGGTTTGACGAACTTGTCCTTCGCCGGCAGGTTGAGCCAGATCTGAAAGAGTTCAAGAGGATTGGGCTTGTCCTGATGCACCATAGGGAACATCTCGGCGTGCTGCATGCCGCTGCCTGCGGTCATCCACTGGACGTCGCCGCCTCCATAGCGGCCTGTGGCGCCGCTGGAATCCGAATGGTCCACGAGACCTTCGAGGACTATGGTTACCGTTTCGAAGCCTCTGTGGGGATGCTCGGGAAAGCCGGGAACGGTGCGGCCATGGTACATGCTCCAGCCGCTCGGGTTCTGAAAGTCGCTGCCCAGGCTTCTATTTCCCAGCTGCCTGGCCGATGGTCCCTGATCCTCATTCCCCTGAGGATAAGCATCCTTATGGTGAACACAGAACAGGAAGGGGTCCTGCACCGGCCAATTGAATCCTAGAGGGAAGGTTTTAAGAGTCTCTTTTTTTTGTATCATCTCAGTCCTCCATACTTTTAAGTTTAGTTTCAGACGCGTTAACGCACAACGGCTTCGAGTCAGTGACCTCAAGCGCAGGGGGCTTCAGTCCTTCAGTCAAGGAATCCCTCATAGAGAGGAAAGCGCTCAGCCAGAGCCTCTACAGCCTGACTGACTTCGTTCAGGACTTCCGGATTTTCATGATGGTCTGCCACCCGCGTCATTAACTCCGCTATCTCACGCATTTCCGAACCTCCCATGCCCTTGATGGTCATAGCCGTCACGCCGACGCGGACGCCGCTCGTCACCATAGGTTTTTCCGGATCCTGGGGGATCATATTTTTGTTGACCGTAATGCCGACGCTTTCCAGTACCTGTTCAAACCGCTTGCCCGTCAGCTTCTTGGTTCTGAGATCCACCAGCAGCAAATGGTTGTCCGTTCCACCGGATACCAGTCTGAAGCCTTTCTCCTCAAGGGCTTCGCCCAGCGCGGCGGCGTTTTCAACGACTTGCTTCGCGTAAGTCTTAAACGCGTCCGTCATGGCGTAACCGAAAGTAAAAGCCTTGGCCGCCATGGTGTGCATGTGCATGGAGCCCTGTATGCCCGGGAACACGGCGCTGTCAACAGCCTTGGCATACTTCTCTCTGCAGAGGATGAAGCCGCCTCTGGCGCCTGCCAGAGTCTTTGTCGTCGTAGAGGTGACGAAATCCGCGTGTGGTACCGGGCTCGGAATGACACCTGCTGCAATCAGCCCCGCAATGTGGGCAATGTCCACAAACAAGTACGCATCTGCGGATTTCGCTATGCCGGCCAGTCGTTCATAGTCAATCAGCCTTGGATAAGCGCTGGCGCCGGCGACGATCATTTTTGGCCGGTGCAGCTGCGCAAGACGTTCAACGCTCTCATAATCTATAGTCTCCGTGACCGGATCAAGCCCATAGTCAAAGAAGGTATAGGTTCTGCCGGAGAAGTTCATAGAATATCCATGTGTCAAATGGCCGCCCTGATCCAGCTTCATGCCCAGAATGCGGTCACCGGGCTGCAGGACTGAGAAATAGACCGCCTGATTGGCGCTGGACCCCCCAAGTGGCTGAATGTTGGCATGCTCTGCGCCAAAGAGGACTTTCGCCCGCTCCACCCCCAGGCGCTCCATGTCATCCATGACGGCGCAGCCGGCATGATAGCGCTTTCCCGGGTAACCTTCCGCGGTCTTGTTGGTGAGTACAGACCCCTGGAGCTCCAGAACTTCTGCAGGTACAAAGCTTTCTGAGGCGATCAATTCAAGACCTTTTCTCTGGCGCTGTAGTTCTCGCTGGCATATGTCGTATAGAACGGGATCTGAGTGCTTCAATCTTTCAAGTCTGTCTGACACGTGCTGACACCTCCGCAGAATTAAGGTTTACTTATTTGGCAAAGCGCGCAGACTTCGCTTCAAAACGTTTTATGCGCGAGCCGGCACATTAAAGTCCCGCTTGTACAAAGCGCTGATAGAACGCCTTCACAATTTTGCTCAAGGCCGGATCCAGTCTCGAGAAAACCCTGTGACGCTCGTTGTCAGTCAGGCCAAACTCAGCTTCTGCAATGGCGCCGGCCATGCAGGCAATTGTGTCACTGTCTCCGCCTATGGAAATCGCGTTTCTTATGGCGTCCTCAAGGCTCTCGGATTCCAGCCAGGCTCGGATGGCTTGCGGCACTGAGCCCTGACAGGAGACTTCAAACTGATACCAGCCGCGTATGCTGTCAATGGATTCGCTGAGATCATAGTTAAACGCCGACTCTATATAGGCGCGGACAGCGGCCCTGTCATTGCCGGTTCTGGTCAGATAAACTGCGCTGGCTATGGCCTGTGCGCCCTTGATCCCTTCCGGGTGATTGTGAGTCACTTCAGCCGTGGCCTTTGCAACCTTCAATACCTCTTCCAGGCTCCCAAAAGCCCAGGCAACGGGACTGACTCTCATAGCCGCGCCGTTTCCAAAGCTGTTATAGGGTTGTTCGGAATTTGACATTGCCCATTTCGCGAAGCCGGAACCAAAGCCGGCATGAGGATATCTAAGAAAGTAACTCCTGTAGCGTTCAGAAAAAGTTTTGTTTTCGAGAAGCGCTTCCATGGTCGCCACCGTTAAAACCGTGTCATCCGTGAACCGGCTGACATGGGTCCACAACTCAACATTTTTGGATTTATGATTGTGGTGTTCGAAAAACGAACCGCACATGTCACCGTAAATAGCCCCCAGCACAGAATCCCACCCCCACATTTCTCATCACTTCTCAGCGAAAGCTGTTTTAGCCGATGGTCACTGAACCACAACCGAACAGCTCAACACCTTGCATATGTTTGGAATGATACCCTTCCGCAAAAAAAATACACTCCCGAATCCTTTCAAGGGGAGTGTATCTTCCATAGACTCTAGAATTCATGGTGCTCAGTTCTGGCAATGATCTCATCCTGGAGGCTCTTGTCCAGGTTATTGAAGTAATCGCTGTAACCTGCGACGCGAACGATCAGGTTATTATATTTTTCAGGATCGAACTGGGCAGCTTTGAGCGTGTCCGCGCTGACCACGTTAAATTGGATGTGATGCCCATCCAGCTTAAAGTAGGACCTCACCAAATCCTTCATGTGGACAAGACCTTCCTCACCGGCGACGACTTGAGGTGTAAACTTCTGATTGAGCAGTGTGCCGCCCGTTCTAAGGTGATCCATTTTAGAAGCGGACTTAATGACTGCTGTAGGTCCTTTACGGTCTGTGCCCTGCACCGGAGAAATGCCCTCGGAAAGCGGCATGCCTGCCTTCCTGCCCTCCGCGGTCGCGCCAATGACTGAGCCAAAATAGACGTGGCAAGTCGTCGGCAGCATTTCAATGATGTATTTGCCGCCCGTGACCGTAGGACGGCCTGTGACTTCATCATGGAACGCATTGAACACCTGGAGCATGATTTTATCTGCACGGTCGTCATCATTGCCGTAGCGCGGCGTTTTGTTGAGCATAATCTGATGGGCCACCGGATCCTCTTCAAAATTCTTGGCAAGCGTATCGAGAAGGCTCTCCATAGTAAAGGTCTTATTTTCAAAAACATGATGGCTAATCGACGACAAAGTATCTGTAATGCTGGCTATACCAACACCCTGAATATAGCGTGTATTGTATCTGGCGCCGCCACTATTGTAATCCCTGCCTTTTTTGATGCAGTCTTCAACAACAATGGAGAGGAATGGCGATGGCATCATCTTGGCATAGAGCGACTCAATAACATTGTTGCCTCTGATTTTGATGTCGACGAAATGATGGAGTTGTTTCTTGAAAGCTGCCATAAGGTCGTCCAGGTTCTTAAATTCGAGCGGACTTCCTGTCTCAATACCAATTTTTTTTGAAGTTCTTGGATCAACGCCATTGTGCAGGGTAATTTCGAGAATCTTTGGCAGATTGAGATAGCCGGTTAAAATGTAAGCCTCCTTACCAAAGCAGCCTACCTCGACACAGCCGCTGGTGCCGCCGACTCTGGCATCTTCAATAGTTTTGCCTTGTCGCATCAGCTCTTCCACAACAGCGTCAGTATTAAAAACTGATGGGAATCCCATACCTTCGCGAATGATTCTTGAAGCTTCAATGACAAAACGGTCCGGATTCTTGCGGCTGATCTGAACATTCGTACTCGGCTGAAGCGTCCTCATCTCATCAATAATCTCAAGAAGAAGATAAGAAATCTCGTTAACGCCATCAGACCCATCCGGTCGAATCCCACCTATATTGATATTGCAGAAATCCGTGTAGGTGCCGCTTTCCTTTAAAGTAATCCCGACCTTTGGCGGCGCGGGCTGATTATTTGCTTTGACCCAGAAGCATTCCAGGAGTTCTTTGGCCCCGTCGCGGTCCAGGGTCCCCTCAGCGAGTTCCTTCAGATAAAATGGCTCAAGATGTTGATCGAGCTTACCCGGACAAAAAGCATCCCAGGTGTTGAGCTCTGTGATGACCCCAAGATGAACAAACCAGTACATCTGAAGCGCTTCCTGGAAGGTTCTTGGCGCATGGGCCGGAACGTGGCTGCAGACTTCTGCGATCTTCTCCAGTTCTGCTTTTCTTACCGGGTCATTTTCTTTTTCAGCAAGTTCCAACGCTTTCTCCGCGTGACGAATGCCAAAACGTATGATGGCGTCACAGGAAACCGCCATGGCTTTGAGCTGCTCCCGTCTGTCATAGGCGTCCATCTGGGTCAAATCGTTTAGTTTTTCAATTTCCTGCTCAATTTCCTTTTTGAAATCGAGGAATCCTTTTTTGTAATATTTGTCATCCCCTACCGTGTGACCCGGTGCCCGCTGCTCCATGAACTCCGTGAAGATGCCTGCCTCGTAACAGTCTCTCCAAGAAGCCGTCATGTTGGCAATGAGATGGTCCCGCATGGATTTGCCTCTCCAGAATGGGATGATCTCATCCCTTTGAATAGCTTTCGTCTGATCATCCACCCTAAAAAAGATTTTTTGACGCAGATCAATGACGTCAAAGTCTTCTGTGGTATGGCAGCAGAGCTCCGGGTAGGTCGGCGCGGACTGTGGCGCAGTACCTCTTTCCCCAACAATCAGCTCACCAGGATTGATCACAATGGTTTTGTGCTCCATCAGATGCTTGAAGGTCAGTGCGCGCAGCATCGGGATCGACACTTTGCCTTCATACTGCTTGTACGCCTGGGTCACGAGCTGTGCCCGTTCAATGGACAATGTCGGTACAGTGTCCACACTTTGCTTTCTCAACTGGGCGATGCGATCGTTCATTCCAATTTCCCGTCTGATTACAGCTGGCATCTCATCATCCTCCAATTCGAACCGTCAGCCCGAAATTCTCAAGTCTATTTTTAATGCGCTCCATTTCCATTTGCGACGGCTCTGCCAGGCTATCCAAACTATATGCCTGACCCAGCCGTTCATATTTGCCGCGGGCTATGCCATGATAGGGCAACAGGAAAATCTTCTGTATATTTAGAGAAGACAGCAGCTTTCCGAGTTCATCAACATGAGTGTCGCTGTCATTGACCCCTGGAATCACTGGAAGTCGGAGGCCTATTGCAGCCTTTCGCGCCGACAGCTGTCTTAAATTTTCAATAATGATTTTATTTGAAACGCCTGTATAGCGTCTATGCATGTCTTCTTCCAGATGCTTAATGTCAAACAGGAACAGATCTGTATAGTCGATAATCCGTTCAAAATCCTGCCACCTCGCATGTCCGCTGGTATCCACTGCGGTATGCAGTCCTCGGGCCTTTGAAAGCTTCAGCAGCGCTTCCAGCGCGTCGATCTGCACCATGGGTTCCCCGCCTGAAAACGTCACCCCACCGCCGGATTGCTGGTAAAAGACAACGTCCTTGTCAATTTCAGTCATGATTTCAGCCAGAGTCATCTGCTTGCCTGCCATCTGAAGGGCTTCCGTTGGACACGCCTCTGTGCAGGCGCCGCAGCGCACGCACTTTCCGCGATCTATGTTGATCTTGTGACCATCGGCAGACAAAGCGTTTTGCTTACAGACCTTAACGCACAAATGGCAGCCAATGCATTTCTTGTTGAAGTAGACGAGCTCAGGCTGAGGGTGAATGCTTTCGGGATTGTGACACCAGGCGCAGGCCAGGGGACAGCCCTTGAAAAAAACCGTCGTCCGGATGCCCGGACCATCATTGACGGAAAACTTTTGTATGTTGAAGATCGTGGCGTTCAAGCTCTCACTTCCTTTTCTTACGATGCCAGTGAAACTCTGATAAATCGACTGTCAATTATTAGTTTATCAGAAGTTTAGAGGAAAATGAACTTAGCTTCTTCTCAAATTTTCAGCAGTCTGGTGAGAGGCACGACATCCCAACCGCTCTTCAATCTGGACTTTTTCACCGGATCACAGTATGATAGAAGTCAAAAGAGCCTTACCTCTTAGTCAAACAAAAAGGAGACGTACCAAAATGGCACTTATTCAACTCATAAAAAAAATCGGTGTCGGCGCCGGTGTCGCTGTGGTCGCTGTCACTGCGCTGCCTGTTGCAGGGGCTGTGGGCACTATTACCGCAACCGGCGCTGCGGTTGCTTCCATTGTCGGTGGCATTGCCGGCGCAATTGACCATATCCACGAAGAACGAAGCGAACATTCCACCAAGAATTCAAGCAGCGGAAAGACTGTGCGTCGGTAGATCTTCGCACCTGAACCTTCGCTTTAGAGAAAGGACACTCTGAAATGCTCAAATACTTTTTGTATTATCTCCTGCTCATAAATCTGATCTCACTGAGCTTATGCTGGTACGACAAGCGCGCAGCGATCCGCCAGAAATGGCGCATCAAAGAAAGCACACTGCTGTTGTCAGCGGCCCTCGGGGGCTCAGTCGGATTCTACGCGGGCATGAAAGCCTTCCGCCACAAAACCAAGCACCTGAAGTTTACCGTACTCGTGCCATTGCTGATTGTGCTGCAATCGGCAGGGCTGATCTGGTTCTTTTTCTTCAAAAACGCGTAAAAAGCTGCCTTTCAAAAACGAAAGCAGCTTTTTTTATTGGCGAAAATAAATTTTTATGCCCGCGTGAGGACAGCATTCCAATCCTCAAAAACAGCTGCTATGTGAAGAAGCAGCGTTATTAGGCCTTGCCAGCTCTATAAGTTTTGGTGATCGAAATCACTTCACCGCCCAGCATCAAAATCATGCCTGTAAAATAGAACCAGATCATCAGGACGACGACCGCCGCCAGCGAACCGTAGACCAGTGAAATATTGCTGAAATTTTGGATGAAAAATGAAAACAGAAATGAAATCCCAATCCATCCAAAATAGGAGAATATGGTGCCCGGCAATATTTCAACGAATCGAAGCTTTAAGTTCGGCAAATGCTGATACATCTGTGACAGAACCAAAAACGGCACCGCGATCACCAGCGCCCAGCGCACAATCATAAACAAAGTGACAAACGCTTCCGGTATTGGAATGTAAAGCCTGAGCGCGTCAATGACGCGGCTGCTGAGGCTCGGAAGAACCAGCATGACAACCACCGCCAGGGAAAGACCCAGAGTAAAGACCAGGCTAAGCCCTATGGCAGTTACCGGCGACTTCCTGCCTCTGACCTCAAACGCGGCGTTCAGGGCCCTCTGAAGGGATCCGACCGCCTTCGAAGCGGACCATAAGGCCGCTAGTATTGACACGGACAAGACACTCCCGGAATTCGCCGCCAGATTATTTTTGATATAGCCCTGCACAATTTCGAGCGCCGCCTGCGGAATAAATTCCAGAGTTGATGAGCTCATAAAGTCGTAGGCGACTTCCAGCCTAGACAGTATGGCAAATAAAAATATCAAAAACGGAAATATGGAGAGCACAAAGAAATAGGCCATCTGAGCGCTGAATGCCGTCAGGTGATGACGCCCCACTCGTTTTAAGAGTTCCTTGAAAAAAAAGCTGAAATAGGGCTTCATTACCATCCCTCCTTTCAGTGGCTCATACCGGCAGGCTTGAACCGCAGATGTCTTTAGAGAATTTCTTCGAGCCTTTGAATGTCGCCGGCCTCTAGGCCGACAAGCCACGCTTCAACGGTTTTCCCGGAGACTTCCAGACCGGCGTCAAGCTCTGCCAGCGGCACCAGGACAAACGCCCTTTCGTGCATCCGCGGATGCGGCAGTGTCAGAACGGGATCCGAGCTGACAACGCCTTGGTATAAGAGAACATCCACATCAATGGTCCGCGGCCCCCAGCGGATCAGCCTCACCCGTCTCAGAGACTGCTCAACGGACTGGCAAAGGGCTAAAAGCGCCTCAGGTGTCAGCCCGGTCTCGATCTCAATCACACCGTTGACAAAGTCATCCTGATCCAAATAGCCCACAGGTGCTGTAGCGTATAATGAGGACTTTGCCACCACCTGGGTCTGCGGTCCCTCGCCAATGAGTCTGACCGCCTCCCTGAGATTTTCAACCTTGTCTCCAAGATTGCTGCCAAGCCCAAGATAGGCCCGAGCCATTATCTCGCCCTCCGGATCTCAACGCCAAAATAATCAAAAATACCTCTTACAGGCGCCTCCGGTTTTTTGACGCGAACCAGAACCTCCGCCACCACGCCGTATTTCGCCAAGATGCGCTGGGCAATATTTTCTGCCAGCGCTTCAATCAGATTATAACGGGCAGACTCAGCGAAATATTTCACATCATCATAAACCTCTGCATAACTTACAGTTTGGGCGACATCATCAGACGCGCCCGCCCCGGAGAGGTCCAGAGACAACTCCACATCAATAAAAAACTTCTGGCCTATAGCGCGCTCTTCGTCAAGCACGCCATGGAAACCATAAAACCCCATGTGACTCATTAATATTTTATCCATGTCTAACGCCTCCGGGTCATGGCATCCATGACTTTGACCGCGCGCAGATTTTCTTTGACATCATGGACCCGGATCACCTCAACGCCTTGAACGACGCCAAACACGCTTGTGGCTACCGTGCCTTCCATCCGTTCCTGGGGCGGAAGATCGAGGATCTTGCCTATCATGGACTTTCGCGACGTCCCAAGCAGCAATGGATAACCGAGCACGTGGAGCTCATGGAGACGGGGCATCAGATCAATGTTCTGCTCTGAGGTCTTTCCAAAGCCAAATCCAGGATCCAGCATAATAGACTGGTCGGGGATCCCCGCAGCCTTTGCAATGGCAATAGACTTTTCAAAAAACTCAATCATGCTGTCCACGATATCCGTTTCATAATGGGTGCCATTCTGATTGTGCATTATAATGACCGGCGCGTCAAACTGAGCGGCAACCCGGGCAATTTCCGGCTCCCGCTGGAGGCCCCAGATATCGTTGACAATCTCAGCGCCGGCCATCAGTGCGCAGCGCGCAGTCTCCGCTTTATAGGTGTCAATAGAGATAGGGATGTCAAATTCAGGGTGTGCCACCAAAGCCTCAATGACCGGCAGCACTCTCGAAATCTCAAGTTCCAGCGGTACCTCCGCAAATCCCGGACGCGTCGACTCGCCGCCAATATCAATAATATCCGCGCCTTGATCCGCCATTTCGAGGGCCTGTTCAATGGCATGCTCAATAGTGTCGAACTTCCCGCCGTCCGAAAAGGAATCCGGGGTCACATTCAAAATACCCATGACCAGCGTCCGCTTTCCAATTTCCAGGGTGTGCTGCTTCAAACGCCACTCATAGGGCTCATATTTCGGTAAATGATAAAGTCTGCTGTGCACTGCTTCACCCCCTGCTGCCAACACCCATGCCTATCAGCGACATCGCTTCAGCTCTGGATTTGGCATCCACTTTGAAAATTCCGCGGACCGCAGAGGTCACCGTCTTGCTGCCCGGTTTTTTGACACCGCGCATAGTCATGCACATGTGCTCCGCCTCGACCACGACTATAACGCCATAGGGGTTCAGCTTCTCCATGATCGTGTCCGCCACCAGCGACGTGATGCGTTCTTGAAGCTGCGGACGCTTGGCAATGGTTTCTACGACGCGCGCCAATTTGCTGAGCCCTGTCAATCTGCCGCCGCGTGGAATGTAGGCGACATGAGCCTTCCCAAAAAAAGGCACCAGGTGGTGCTCACACATGGAATAGAAGGAGATATCACGGACCAGAACCAGTTCCTCGTGAGAATCCTCCTGGAATATGACATCAAGGTGCTTGCCCGGATCTTCACCCAATCCGCCAAAAATCTCTTCATACATTCTGGCGATCCTGTCAGGTGTCCCTTTAAGTCCTTCACGGTCGGGATCTTCGCCAATCGCGATCAGCATTTCTCTGACGGCGTCCTCTATACGCTTATTATCCATATCTTCTCTCCTATTCTCGAGGTGTTGCCTCCGCCGTTATGGGCTGAGGCTTTCGCAATCTTCCGCTTTGTCTTTCAACTAATTTGGTTCAATTACTTTTCTACCCAATTCCAAAGGCTTCACACGTGAAATCCCGGAGTGCCCTTATTCTGCTTCCTTCACAAGGTCCAGCACAGAAGCCTGAAGCATCTTAAACAAGTCCAGTGCAGGGGACTGTGCCGATGGTCTCTGCCACACAACCTCTTCAACCCTGTCAACATATCTTAACCGCATGAGACTGTTGGTGACGAAAACGAGCTCCGACGTCAGCAGCGCTTCCAGCGGAAATCGCCCCTCGACCGCACTGATGCCGGCAAGCTTTGCTGCCCTCAGCACATTTGCCCGCATGATTCCAGGCAGAATGCCGCAGTCCAGCGATGACGTGAACAAACGGCCGCCCGCAATCCAAAATAGGTTGGCTACAGCGCTCTCCGCGACATAATCCAATTCATTCAAAAACAGGACGTCCTTAAAGCCCCGCGACATTGCCCGGTCCTTCTCAAGGAGGTGATCCGCATAGCCCTGCCACTTAAGGCCAGCGACAGGCGATCTGGAATTTTTGGCAAAAGCGCTGAGTCCCAGTGAATACGGCTTCTCCAGCCCGCCGTCCTGAAGTTCTCCATAGGGATTGGGGCGCAGATAGAGCTGCACGTCCACCTCAGCGTCAGAGGCAGGCGTCCCGCGCCGCATAGCCAGAAGCTTCAGTGCACCTGACTCACGGCCGGCAGCTGCCTTTGCCGAAGTGAAAGCATCCTTCAGTGCTTGAGACGACAGACTATAACTTAGACCTAATTTTGCAAGCCCTGCATTGAGTCGGTCCAGGTGGGCTGCAGACTGCTCAAGCACACCGTTATCAAATCGCAGGGTATCGAATATGCCATACGCGAACTGAATGCCTTCAGAAGCACAGCGGCTCTCAACCGCTTTGCCGTCCAGCCAAAATACCGATGGTCTGGTCACTTCCAGTCCGCCTCCTTCATTCGCAGCTAGCTGCTTAGGGCGCGCATCAGCGCCCGGGCTTTGTGCAAGGTTTCCTCGTATTCAGAATACTCGTCTGAATCCCAGACAATGCCGCCGCCTACTTGAAAGTAAGCTTTGCTGCCTTTCGCGACAATGGTCCGGATCACAATATTCAGATCAATATCACCATTAAAGCCAATATAGCCTATAGAACCCGTATACAGATTACGCTGGGTTGGTTCCAGTTCGTCAATGATCTCCATGGCGCGGATCTTTGGCGCACCGGTGATTGATCCGCCCGGGAAAGAAGCCTTCAGCAAATCAATTGGGGTCAGACCAGCTTTAAGTGTCGCCGTAACTGTAGATACTAAATGGTATACCGTTGGGTATTCTTCAATGACAAAGAGCTCCGGCACTTTGACAGTACCAACCTCCGCAACCCGGCCAAGGTCATTGCGCTCAAGATCCACTATCATGAGGAGCTCGGAGCGGTCCTTTTCGCTGGCCAGCAGCATGGCGCTTTCATAGGCGTCTTCCTCGGGGGTTTTCCCGCGGGGGCGCGTACCTTTGATGGGACGAGTCTCAATTTCGCCGTCTCTGATTTGTATGAATCGTTCAGGGGAACTTGAGAGGATCGTTGCCTCTTCAAAAGGCATATACGCTGAAAAGGGGGCCGGATTGATGATTCTGAGCTTTTTATAAAGCTCGAGAGGCTCATCTGTCATTTCAGTTTCGAAGCGCTGCGTCATATTGACCTGATACAGATCTCCGGAGCGGATATACCGTTTGATTTTACGGATGGACTCAAGGTAGTCTTCTTTATCAAAATTAGATTTGAATTCCGGAGAGGTTGTTTTCCAAGTCGGCTCCAGGTCGCGGCCGGTCTTTTCCACCTCGCGAATTCTTGCCTCAAGGGCGTCCAGTCTTGCTTCTGCCCCCGGACGACGGTCGAGTTCCGTCAGCCAAACCTCGTCCTCTTTGTGATCGACGAGAATTGCCGTTTCATAGAGTCCCAGGATGGCATCCGGTATGTCGACGTCGTCCACCGCGGTCCTCGGCAGTGCCTCTACGTGGTGGCAAAGATCATAGGCCAGGTAGCCCGCCATGCCGCCGCCAAAAGGAAGCTCAAAATCCGGTGTACGTTTTGTTTGATATAACTCGTATCTTTCCTTTAAAAAGTCAAAGGCGTTCCCGCTAAAGACTGTTTTAGTTCCCTCTAAGCAGTTTTCCAGCTCAATGTGCTCACCCTTGATCCGAATGCGCTCGAAGGGAGAGGCCATGATCAGCGACCATCGGCCCAAACGCTCCGGGTCCATACCGCTGTCCAGAAACAGCGGATGAGGGAGATCTGAGACAGCAAGAAAAAGCCTGAAACTGTCAAGGCCGGTCTGAAGCTTTCGCTTAATCATGCTTTCACCTGCTTTCGCCATTCATCTGCCAGCTTAAGGAAATTAGCCAGCATGTCGAGTCCGTGCTCCGTCAAGATCGCTTCAGGATGGAACTGCACCCCTTCGATGAGCTTGTCACGGTGCCTTAAGCCCATGATTTCGCCAGCTTCAGTCTCCGCGGTGATTTCAAGGCATGCCGGCAGCGTCTTTCGATCGACCACCAGAGAGTGATAGCGCGTGACATTGATAGGATTCTTCAAGCCGCTGAACACGCCCACATTTTTGTGGCGGATGGGATGCACCTTGCCGTGGACCGGCTCAAGACCCTCCTGAACGCTGCCTCCGAAAGCCTGGCCAATGGTCTGATGACCCAGACATATGCCCAGGATAGGGTATTCATCTTGAAGCTCCTGTACCACACTGAGGCAAATACCGGCCTCCTGAGGCGTTTTGGGTCCGGGTGACAGGACGATCATATCCGGATTCATGTCCCGGATGTCTTCAAGGGTCAAGGCGTTATTTCGCACCACCCTGACTTCACGTCCAAGCTGCATCAGGTACTGCACGAGATTGTAGGTAAATGAGTCAAAGTTATCAATCATGAGGATCATGGAATAGCATGCCCCTTTTCTAAAAAGTATATGCTGATTATACCTTCCGCTTTTGGTTAAAGTCAACAAGGTTCCCCTCATTGCAGGCTCTGTGATATACTGAGTTAGAAAAACCTTTGTGGAGGTATGACATGTCTTTCATTCTTGGCACAACTTATGACGAAAGTGCTGCTCCAATAGATAGGGATTACGAAATGCTTGAGCGCCTCTCCGAGGCGGGGTTTCGCTCACTGGAACTGGCGCTGCACCCTCGGGCTCTGGATCTTGGACGGGCTGGCGCGCTTAAGAATTATACACGCCAACCCGGATTTTCCTTCGCTTTTCACGCGCCGGATTTCGCTGATCCGGGCGCTTTTGATTTGAATCATATTATGGCGCCGGAAGGCTCACGAAACCCCTTTAAGGCATGGATGGATCAATGCGGCGACTTTGGTGAAGCGGTGCAGCTCATCTTTCACGGCGCTGCCACGGAAGCAGACACATTCCGGTTTGTGGATTTTGCCTTGGAGTGGATCGAACTATCCAGGGGCAGTCAGGTTCTGCTGCTTGAAAATACTTTTTCCCGTTCACCTGCGGACGCCCGGTTTGGAGAAACCCGTAGTGCACTGAGTAAGGTACTCCGGGCGTTTTCAGGTTCAAGGCTGGGACTATGTCTGGACACTGCCCATTGGCTGAGAACCATAAATCATGGGGTTTTTCCAATTTCACCGGAAAAAAATTTTAAATCTTCTCTGAGCGCCCCGGGCAGGGGTTCTGAAGGCTTTGAGATTCCTGAACTGCTCCTTGGGGATATCAGACGCGTTCACGTCCATAGTGTCGAACCACTTTCAGGGCGTGACCACCAGGGCGTGACCGAGCGGGATGAGGCGACGGCGTTCTTGCTTAAGCCATGGACAGCCACAAGGGCAGATCAGGTACATCAGGACTGTGTTCTTTCTGTAGAAGTACTGGCGGCGAACCTGCCGCAGCGTGAGGCTGCGTGGCTGGATGCCGTTCTCTCAAGCGGCGCGTGGCTGAAGAGACTATCAATTATGTAAGAACTTAGTGGGGGATGAAAGACGAACGCCGCTGAATCCGCCTTCTGACCACGCTGTCTAAAAGCCTATGATTAGCTCTTTAACAACATCAGTTGACTTAAGCAGGCCAACCGTCATCTTCAAAAAATACAAAAAGCACAGCCGTTTAGACCCCACTGTGCTTTAAGATTGCTAAATTCTACTTCCTCAGCATCCCGTAACCACCATAAACCGGCTTGATTTCCGACACCGTGATGACCGCGCCGGTTTCGGAATTCTGTATAAATTTAACCAGTGCCTTGACACGTTTTCTCGGGACAAACATAATGAGAATAGCCCTTGAATCGTGTCGTCCTTCGCCATGTACCTGGGTAACAGCAAAACCCTGCTCGCGTATTTCATCTGCGAGCATCAACCCGGCGTCTTCTTTGACAATGACCTGGACTTCAGAAAGTCCCAGACCAATTTTCTCTTCAAGAATACTGCCCAAATAGTTCCCCACGGAAAAGCCAATGGCATAAAAGACGCCTTTCAGCGGATCCTGAGAGATATTTTGTATGACATTACTGGCAATAAACAGCCACAAGAGGATCTCCACGAACGCGATGACCGCGCCAATAGTTTTTTCCCCTTTCGTAATCAGCACAATCCTAATCGTGCTGATACTGACTTCCACGATTTTGGCGAATAAAATAAAGAAATAGATTAGAAAATCCATATTTCAACCTCCAGGTCAATTTGACAAAATGATTCGAACTTTATCGATCATACCACAATAATCTTAACATAAAGATTAAAACATAGAAACATTCATGTGATACCCGTGCTATATTTGATGCCCGCCGGAAAGCCGCCTTTGACCCTTTTTATTTTGGAGGAAAGCCCATGAATACGCCCACAATTAAAAAAATATTGGTTAATTACAGGAAAAAGCAAGATGGTTATCGTCATTTTTCAGTGCTGATCCCCATTATTGAAATTGATGATGATCCCCATCTTCTTTACGAGGTCCGCTCCGAAGACTTGCGGTCGCAACCCGGAGAGATCTGTTTCCCGGGCGGTAAAGTCGAGTTGGGTGAGCACCATGCAGAAACTGCCATAAGAGAAACTTGTGAAGAGTTGAATATCGAACGCGAGGATATTGAAATCATCGGCCAAATTGACGACATTGTCACGCCTTTCAATATGTACATTCATGTCTATGTTGGAATATTGAATCTTGATCTCTATGACATTGAACCCAATGAAGGCGAGGTCAAGGAACTGTTTGCGGTGCCTATTTCTTACCTCTTTGAATGCGAAGTTCAGGAATTCAAGACAGAATCCCTTCTTCAAATGCCCCCTGATTTTCCTTACGAAAAAATTTCCAGTGGGCGGGCTTACAATTTCAGGGTTGGCAAATACCCGGTACTCTTTATCGATTTTGACGACAAGACAATCTGGGGCATAACGGCTCGCATTACTGCCAGCTTCATCAGAACATTAAAAGACCTATCCCAAGAATTTTAAGGATAGGTCTTTCAGCTCGATACAGCACGTTTTTTTGTATCATATTCAGTTGTATTGCGGTGTGAATCGTTAATAGCCATTCCTCCTAAAGTGGAGCTTGTTACGAATGGTTTTTTAACCATCAAGGGCAATTGTTTCAATTTCATTGCTTTGCTTTTGATGCAAAGTAGTGAAGGTGTTGCAGTCTAAGGCATCCGATAATTCCGTCTGCCTAAGCGGTGGTTTTTTACAAGCGGATGTCTGATGCATCCTGCTTTCGCCGGACGTCCTGTAGATCGAGCCTCTATATGAACCTCCCCAGTGAAAGGTAGGTTATATAGTTGTATTAACATAATACCCAGCCTATCTTACATTATTCACTTTTTAAAAAATATTTTAAAAATAGACTTATTGCAGACGAACCTCTTCAAAAGGATTCTCCGTATATTCAAACTCGACGTCTTTAAACGACCAGCGATTATCCTCCAGAAACAGATCAATTCGCTGTACGGCGTGCCCTTTTCTGTAAGCAAGTCTGAGCTTGTTCTCAGTGAGCTTATAGACCTGAAATTCATCAATCCCGTAAACTTGGGTCAGCTGCACTTTGAGACTGTCTCTAAGCTGGTGTATAAAAAACAAATCTACATGACTTACGTCCCGCATGAGCGACGCAAGGATTCCATAGATCTCGTAATTAATAGATTTAATTTCATGAGCTACGCGTTTCGCTTTAACAGTTTCAATAAGATAACCAGTGACCATTGTGAAGAATAGAGCCAACAATACATAGAACCACATACACTCACCTACTTTCCGCAGTCTTTGGTCAATTTTGTCTTGAGTCTTCAATAAGTATTTGGTCTGTTAACTGTATATCCATAAAAAAAAGTTTTAAGCGCTCAATAGAGACATACGATAAAAAAAATATGAACAAAAGTGATCCCCTTGCCTGCATATCAAAAAATGGTTGCCGTTCGCAGGCAGTGGGTATTTGTAAAACACGCGAAATGACAGAGTTAAATAAAACTATTAAAGAGGTGAGCTTCATGGGGCCGGTTGGCGCATTCTTTGATATTGACGGTACTTTGTACCGAGATTCACTAATGGTGGAACACTTTAAGAAACTGGTCAAGTATGAAGTTGTTGATCCTGTGGTTTGGCACCGAAACGTTAAAAAAACTTACGAAGAATGGAAAAAAAGACGCGCGGAATATGATGATTATTTGATCGAACTTTCACAAATCTACATTCGTTCCTTAACCGGGCTTAATAAAGGCAGCCTTGATTTTATCGCAGATCAGGTCATCAAACTCAAGGGCGAAGAGGTCTATTCCTACTCCCGTCAGAGAATCCAATACCACCTGTGGGCCGGCCACAAAATTTTCTTTATTTCGGGCAGCCCTGATTTTCTTGTCGAGAAAATGGCCGAGAAATACGCGGCGACGGAATTTCGAGGAACGCGTTATGAAGTCAATGCGCGCGGTGACTTCACCGGGAACATTGTCCCCATGTGGGATTCCGAAAATAAGAATATGGCCATCCTGGATTTCGTCAAGCGGCACAATATTGACCTGAGCGCCAGTTACGCTTATGGGGATACCAACGGCGACTACTCCATGTTTCAGCTCGTCGGTCATCCAGTCGCCATCAATCCAACACGGGAATTAGTGCGCAACATTCAAAACGACCCGGTGATGATGGATAAGATCGACATTATTGTCGAGCGCAAAGATGTCGTTTTCAGATTGCCGGCCTCGGTGGAGATTCTTTAGACGCCAGCGTTTAACAAAATCTGAATTGTGGAAAAGGGTTTTGCAGGTTCTAAAACTATAAAAAAAGTCCTCCGTGAGGAGGACTTTTCAAGTGAATTCTATGTTCTTAAACTGCGTTTAAAAATGCCAAAACCTTTGCGCGCTTTGCTTCGACGCCATCCAGGTAATGGGTTGTGTAATCGCCTCTGTCGACGTTGTAGTAACCCTGGTTATAGGCTATCACAGCGCGTTCGATGCTGCCGTAGCGATCCAATTTCTGGCTCAGATATTTCGTCCCATACTCAATGGCGAGCTGCGGATCGTAAAGCTGCTCTATGCTGAGACCAAGTGCTCTGCCAGTGGAACCCATAATCTGCATGATCCCTATGGCACCATTATATTCACAATTCGCGTTAAAAGAACTTTCCTGCCAAATGACAGCCATCATCCAGGATTCGTCCATCCCATAACGATCACAGGCATCCTTTAACCAGACCACATAGTCATGCGCTCTGGATTCAGACAAGCTTGGATTCACTTTCCTCATAAATGCTGCGAGTCGTTCAAGATAAGCTTTGTCAGAAGCCTCAATCATAGTGTTAAGGGCTTCTTCACTCTCAGTGCTCAAATGGAATCCGGCGATGCGGTCATTTTTCGCATACCATCCGAGAGCGTCTTTTACGTGATACGTCAGCGGCAAGTAGATCATGTGGTTATGGACTAATAGCGGATAGCCCTGCGTATCCAGCGGCTCACCTTCGTAAAGAATCACGGCACTGTCCTCCAGGGCATAAGCCTGGGCACTGGTGGATGGATTCATGGTGGCTGCGGCATCAAAGATAAACGTTTCGCCAGGTTCAACCTTGGTCAAAACGCGTTCGTCTCCAATGCGAGTGTACTGATATCCCATTGACTTCATGAGATTCCAGTTAAGCGGCAGGTACTGGATGTCATTGTATCTCAGGATCGGAAAAGCCAGCGATCTATTTGATACAACATTTGAGTTTATCGTTATGCTGGAATCATTTATGCCTACATCCTTAGTTACCAGCCCGTCATCAGCAAAAACTGAATTTGTCTGGGATACGACAGCCGCCGCCATGATCAAAACGATCAGCAGCACCCGCATCCAACGGGGTTTAGTCATTGAATCACTCCTTATTAAAATTTAGAATCTTCGTCATTTTACCACAGAAACAAGCTCAGATCAAAGCACAATATAACACATTTTACTATTATTTACATTTAAATTTTTTCCAAATGGCTGCACTTATTGAAAGACAAGACTTAAAGCAATTAAAAAAAATGAAAGAAAAATGGTGTCAGACATCATTTCACCAACTTATAATAACTTATTTAGTTATATATTCCATTTTTGTTTATATATTTCATAGGAGGCGTAGATATGTTTAATGTTGTCAATTTGCCCAAAATAGAACTGCACTGCCATTTAGATGGAAGCGTTCGTCTTTCCACCCTCAAAGAACTTGGTACTAAAGAAAATATTCTATCCCCGGACATTGAAGAGGACGAGCTCAGAACCTTGGCAGAAGTCCCGGAACACTGTCCTTCCCTCGTCGATTATCTCAAGCGGTTTGAACTGCCGCTCAAGGTCATGCAGACTGAGACTGCCCTTGCCAGAATCGCACAAGAGCTTGTTGAGGACGCATCCGCTGACGGCGTCCGGTACATTGAGATTCGCTTTGCGCCTCAACTCCATCAGTTGCAGGGTCTCAGCCTCAATGCCATCATTACCGCGGTGATCCAGGGCGCTAAGGCAGGAGAAGCCCTTACCGGCACCAGGAGCAACATCATTTTATGCTGCGTACGACATCTCTCTCCAGCTGCCTCAATTGAGCTGGTTGAAGCAGGCCGGTCTTTTCTCGGCCGGGGCGTCGTCGCTCTGGATCTCGTTGGTGACGAGCACAATTTCCCACCGGAGGCTCACGCTGAGGCTTTTAAACTAGCGAAGTCCTATGGTTATCACCGCACAGTCCACGCTGGAGAAACCGGCATAGTCGACAACATTCGCAAGTCTGTGGCATTACTGTATGCTGAAAGAATTGGTCACGGCGTCAGTCTGGAAAAGGATGCCGCACTCTACGCGGACATTAAAGCTGCAGGCATCCCACTGGAGATGTGCCCGACCTCCAATCTCCAAACGAAAGCCGCGGACAGCTACGAAGCCCACCCTCTCCACCGCTATCTTAATGATGGTATTAGAGTGACTCTCAATACGGATAATCGGACAGTTTCTAACATTACACTAAGCGAAGAGACACAAAACATCCTGAACGCAGGACTCAGTGCAACGCAGCTTAAAACACTTTATAGAAACGCTGTCAGCGTCATCTTTGACAGCGAACAGGAAAAACAGCGGCTCATGGCATTATGGCCGGACGAACATGGAATTTAAGCAAAAATCTGCATAATCGTTCTCATGAATTTTCTGACTTCTACTCTCCCCATTAATTTTCCAATATTTTTTATGTCAAGTATGGTCTGCCTCAATCAAATTGATTATACTGTTACTATGATTTTACATCAGAATTGGAGTGTGAACCTATGGACTGCAGATTATCCATCATGGACCGCGTACACTGGATTGGTGTCAACGACCGCGAAACTACGTTGTTTGAAAACTTTTGGCCACTGGACCGAGGTGTCTGCTATAACTCTTACTTAATTGACGATGAAAAAATAGCTGTCATCGATACTGTTAAGTTCAACAAAACTGAACAGTACCTCTCAAAAGTTAAGGAAGTCATTGGCGACAAAAAGGTTGACTACCTCATTGTCAACCACATGGAACCGGATCACTCCGGCTCTATGAAAGCACTCGTGGCGGCCTATCCCGACATGAAGATCGTCGGCAATAAGAAAACCTTCGATTTTATCCGAGGCTTCTATGACATCACAGAAAACTTCCTAGAAGTAGCTGAAGGGGATGAACTTGACCTTGGCTACCACAAGCTTAAATTCTTCCTGACTCCAATGATCCACTGGCCTGAGACCATGATGACCTATGATCAGACAGAAAAAATTCTGTTTTCCATGGATGCTTTCGGCGGATTCGGATCCCTTGACGGCGGTCTCTTTGATGATGAAGTCAATGTCGAGTTTTACGAGGACGAAATCAGACGCTATTACTCGAATATCGTTGCAAAATACAGCCCAATCGTTCAGCGTGCTCTCGGTCGCCTTGGCACCCTGGATATTAAAGTGATCGCACCCACCCATGGACCGATTTGGAGAACCAGTCCTAAAACCATTGTCGACTATTACGACAAATGGAGCCGCTACGAAGCGGAGGAAGGCGTCGTCATTGTCTACGGCACAATGTATGGCAACACAGCCAAAATGGCAGATTACGTCGCGCGCATCATCTCCGAAAACGGCGTGAAAAACGTTCGTGTTTACGACGCTTCTAAAACCCACCTTTCCTATATTCTGAGCGACATTTGGCGCTTCAAGGGTGTCATCCTGGGTTCCTGCGCTTACAATATGAATGTCTTCCCTGCCATGGAGCTGGTTCTGTCCAAACTCGAGCATACCGGACTCAAAAATCGTTACCTCGGTGTCTTTGGCAACAAATCCTGGAGCGGTGGCGGCGTCAGCGCCATCGATACCTTTGCAGAAAAGGTCAAATGGGAAAAAATTGGTACCTCCATTGAAGCGACTTATACACCAAAAGATGCTGAGTTTGAAGCGCTGATCAAGCTTGGCAAGGAAATGGCGCAGCGCGTCAAAGATAATCCGCTTTAATGGCCGTGGAACCCATGAACAAAGTAAGCCTGGATCACTTTGCAGCCTTGCGGTCCATCTCATCGCTCCAGGTCTCTGCCGATGGTCACGTTCTATGCTTTGCAGTGCACCAGCCGGATCTGGAAAACAACCGCAACCGCAGCGATCTATGGCTCTATGACCGCGAAGGCGGCACCCGTCGTCTGACGACATCCGGATCAGACAGACACCCCCGTTGGCTCAGCGACAGCGAACTGGTCTTCCTTTCAAACCGCGATCAAAGCGCAGAAGCGGATCAAAAGGAAAAAAATATTCCTAAAACTATTTTTTACCAAATTAACTCTCATGGGGGAGAAGCGCAAAAGCTCATGGAAATCCCCCTGGAAGTTTCTAAGTTTGAGCCCCTGTCTGATGGCAGGTGGCTCATAGAATTCACTTACCACCCGGAGTGGCATCATTTGACTGAGGAAAAGGATATCCTCGAAAAAATGGAGCAAGCCTCCTCTGTTCAGGTCATTGACGAAATCCCGTTCTGGCAGAACGGCTCCGGTTTCACCAACAAAACCAGGACAGCACTGGGTCTGTACGATCCCGTAAAAAACGCATCGGAAATGCTCACCGACCAGCTCAGCAATGTGGAAGATTGGGTTTATGATGCGGAGCGACATAGGATTGTCTTGATTCAGTCCCAATTTAAAAATAAACAGGTCATTTACAACAGCCTTGCAATTTGCGACCTTACAGACCGGTCTGTCAAAGACATTTCTCACAGAGATGACTTTTACTACGAAATCTGCAGCGTTGCACCTGATGGCACCCTATTGTTTTATGGCTCTGACACTTCAAGGTACGGTCTAAATGAAAATGGATCCTTCTATAGTCTGGATCCTGCTGACGGGTCCGTCAAGCGATTGACTGAGACCTTTGACGGCAGCTTTGGCAACGCTGTAGGGACGGACATCAAGCTCGGCAGCAAAGGCAATTCTCGTCCGCTGTATTTTGGGGATCAGTGGTTGTTTGTCACGACCATCGGCTCAGAAGCGCCTTTAGTGGCTCTGGCACAGGATGGCAGCGTTTCGAGAGTGGCATCTGAGTCTTCCGCGTCAGCTTGTTATGAGTTCGCTATAGTTGATGGCCAAATCGCTGTGGTTGCCCTTTTGGATCAACAGCCTCAGGAGATCTATGCGCTGAAGGCTTGTGATGCGGTCGGGCCGCTTGGTTTCGATCCTCTTACAGCGTTAAATCATGTTGTCGCTCAAGAACATTTCATTTCTGTTCCGGAAGAAATTCGCGTGACGTCTAAGGACGGTACTGAATTGACAGGTTGGCTCATGAAGCCATACGGCTTTGATCCGCTCCGCCGGTACACAGGCATTCTCAACATTCACGGTGGACCAAAAACCGTGTATGGCCCGTTTTATTATCACGAAATGCAGCACTGGGCTTCTGAAGGCTTCGCCGTGATGTTTATGAATCCCCGGGGCAGTGATGGCCGCGGGAACGACTTCGCTGATCTGAGGGGCAAGTACGGCAGTGTCGACTATGAGGATCTCATGTGTTTTGTCGATGCGGTCGTGGAACAGCATACCTGGATCGACAATGACAGGCTCGGTGTGACCGGCGGCTCTTACGGCGGCTTCATGACCAACTGGATCATTGGACATACACACCGTTTTAAAGCAGCAGCCTCTCAGCGATCCATCTCCAACTGGATCTCGAAGTTCGGAACCACTGATATTGGCTATTTCTTTGTGACTGATCAAATAAGCGCTGACCCTTGGAGTGATTTTGAGCTGCTTTGGGACCAGTCCCCGTTGAAATACGCCGACAAAGTGAAAACCCCCACACTGTTTATCCATTCTGATGAGGATTACAGATGCTGGACCGCAGAAGTCTATCAAATGTTTACGGCGCTGAAGTACCACGGCGTCCAAAGCCGGCTGTGTCTGTTCCATGGAGAAAATCATGAGCTGAGCCGCAGTGGAAAACCTAAGAACAGAGTGCGCAGGCTCAAGGAAATTACGGATTGGATGCGGACTTATTTATAAAAGCAGAAAGGAAAAAGTCAGTGCCATTTGGCCTTTGGCCAAGCGCACTGACTTTTTCATGTGTTGTGCTATGCAGTGTGAATTGTTATAATTCTACTGTGTTGAATTTAGACAAATTTTTTTTAGAATAGAGGATAATAAAAATGATTCAAGTAGAAAATCTTTCCTATGCTTTTCCTGCAAAAGACTTATATAAAGACGTTTCGTTTACACTGAAAATGGGCCAGCATTGCGCTTTTATTGGAAGCAACGGCGCCGGAAAATCAACTCTGGTTGATATGATAATTCATCCTGATAAGTACTTGTATGATGGCAGGATCATCAAACACGAAAGCTGCCGTATTGGTTATGCCAGCCAGTTTGCCGTGAGAGATAAGGCGCAGGAATGCACAGTTTTTGAATATCTCAGTGAGAGATTCGTGGAGAATCAGAAAGCGACAGTGGCTGTATGTGAAGAAATGGCAGTGGCTGAGGATGTGGAACCTTTAATTGAGCGATATCAGTCTCTTTTAGATGCCTTTGAGGCCATGGATGGAGATCATTATGAAAACAATATCCGCAAACAGCTGTACGTAGCCGGTATGCGTGAATCAGAAGAAACAAAATTATCACAACTAAGTGGTGGAGAGTATAAATTAATTCAGATTATGAGAGAAATGTTATTAGCTCAAAATCTTCTTGTTTTGGATGAACCGGATGTGTTTCTTGATTTTTCCAACTTGAATAGACTCTGTCAGTTGATTAATGGTTATAAGGGCACATTGTTGGTTATTACTCATAACAGATATTTATTGAATCATTGCTTTGACAAAATTTTGCATTTGGAGAACGGTGATCTTCAGGAATATGAGGGAAATTATACAGAATACCGTTGTTCCCAGCTAAGGGAGAAATTGAAACTCAAACTTCAGAGTATTGAAGAACAGGAAGAAATTGAGCGTACTGAGAAAATGGTTGATATACTTCGCACAAGAGCTTCATTACTCGCCAATCCTGTTATAGGAAGTGCTGTAAATGCAAAGCAAACGCAGCTTGACAGGCTTCGTGCCAGACAAATTAAGGCACCTTTTATTGAACTTCGAGAGCCAAAGATTGAATTGCAGGCGGTAGAAGTTGAAACAAAGCATACTGTCTTAAGCATTACAAATTATAATGTATCATTTGATGAAAGTTTATTGGAAAATATCAATTTTGAATTGCGAGCCGGCGAAAAAATAGCTATCGTTGGTGCAAATGGTACAGGAAAAACTATTTTAATGCGCGATATTTTAAAAAACAACCATCCTTCCATCCATATCAATGAAAATACGAGTTATGCATGTTTATCTCAGCTTCAGGGCGAGAATTTTGATGAAACAAAAACGGTATACGAGGTTATGGAAAACTTAGGTTTTAAATCAAGTGACAGGATTCGTGAGTATCTGGGGAACTATTGTTTGGAAGGTGATACCTTAAAGCAGAAGGTAAGTCAGCTATCCGGCGGAGAAAAGAATTTGCTCCAAATTGCAATGATTGCAAATACGAAGGCAGAACTTCTTATTCTTGATGAACCGACCAGCCATTTAGATATTTACGCACAAATGGCTATGGAAAAGGCCATTTTCGAATACAAAGGGGCTGTACTCATGGTAAGCCATGATTTTTATCTTGTCGCTAATTGTGCAGATTACGTGTTGCTAGTAGATGACAATACGATTCGACGTATGCGTACACGTTCTTTCCGTAAAATGGTATATGATAAATATTTCGATCATAAGTATTTGGAAATTGACAAGAAAAAGCAAGAACTAGAAACCAAAATTACGTTAGCCTTTAAAAAAAATGAGCTGACCAATGTTGAAAAACTTTGCAGCCAGTTAGAAGCACTTAGCGCAAATTAGCGAATAGTATGGAGGAAAAATGACTGAATTATTAGCTCCGGCAGGAAGTATGGAAGCTTTAAAAGCTGCAATTTCTAATGGTTGTGATGCAATATATTTAGGAATGCAAAAATTTGGAGCACGCGCATACTCATCTAACTTTGATCTGGAATCGTTAAAAGAGGCTGTTCAGTATGCGCACCTGAGGAATGTTAAAATCTATGTTACAATGAATACCATCGTTTTCGAGAACGAAGTTGTAGAGATGAAAGCACAGATGAACGAATTAAATGAAATTGGTGTTGATGGCATTATCGTCCAGGACCTGGCTGCTTTAGATTATATAGTTAAAAACTTTCTTGATATGGAAGCCCATTGTTCAACTCAAATGGGCATAGACGATTTAGATGGCACTTTATTATTTAAAGAACTTGGTGCTAAGAGGGTTGTTCTATCCCGTGAGGTTGAGATTGAAAAAGTTAAAGAGATCAAACGACTAGCTAAAATACCTATAGAAATTTTTGTTCACGGTGCTTTATGTGTCTCTTATTCCGGAAACTGTCTAATGTCCGGATTAATCGGCTATCGAAGCGGAAATCGCGGAAGATGTGTTGGTTCATGTCGTAAGGCTTATGAACTAATTGATAAGACAACCGATACCGCTTTAGGGATAAGCTATATTCTATCTACTAAGGACTTAAACACAATCGATTATATCAATGATTTAAAAGAACTTGATTCTTTAAAAATTGAAGGTCGAATGAAAGAACCTGCTTACGTTGCTAACGTAGTATCAAAATATCGCATGGCCTTAGATCATAAAATTACTGAAGAAGATAAAGAAAATTTGAGCAAAACATTCAATAGAACATTTACTAAAGGATATTTGTTTCACGAAGATATGAAAGATATTACAAACATTTTAAGACCTAATAACGTTGGTTATGAAATTGGCAGAATCAGCAAGATTGTTAAGGACATGTATGAAATAACACTGACGCGACCTTTAAATCAAAACGATATTATCAGGATAAGTCATAACAATGAAGATGTCATTTTAACTGTTGTTAAACTTTACGATAAAGAGGGCAATTTAATCAACAAAGCTGATGATGTCTGCTATATCAAAATCAAAGAAAAGATATCCAAGGGTGATTTAGTCTATATAACTAAGGATAATCTCTATTACAACGAGTTGGAATCATCACTGGATAAAGAATTCAGGCGTTTTAACCTGGATCTTAGGGTGTATGCCTATCCAGATTCAAAGCTGATCATAGATGCGGAGGGCCTAGGCTTTAATTATCTATTTGAGAGCGAGGAAATCCTGGGTGAAGCAATTAATAATCCAACAACAAAAGAGCAGGTCATAAAGCAATTTTCAAGATTAAACGATACTATATTCGAACTTAACCATGTAGATTTTGAGGAGTGCAATGCATTTATTCCGGCTAAATTATTAAATGCAGCAAGAAGAGATATTGTACAAGGCTTATATGACTTAAAGCTCAACAGCCAAAAGAAAAGAACCAAGGCTTTGAAAGCAAAAGAAAAAATAAGCTTTCCCCCCAAAACACCATACCTTACAGCCTCTGTAACAACTAAAGAGCAGTATGATGCTTGTGTGAGCTGTGGCATTGAGGAAATCTATTTCGAAAACGTTGTCAGAAGAAACCAAAACAATTACAAAGAAAAAGACGGTCCGCTGCTAATCGGAGGATATGGCGGAATACATCACTACAGAAAAACTAATCCTTTTGTTGCGGATTATTCTTTAAATGTTGTGAATTCTGCCAGTTGCTATGAATTATATAGATTAGGCGCAAAACGAGTCACGTTATCTTATGAAATGAACAAGAGACAAATTGAAGATTTAATTAATGCCTATTATGAAGAAAACGAAGGCTATCCTGCGCTAGAAATGATTGTATACGGTCGAGCGCCTTTGATGTTTACGAAATATTGTCCCCTTAAAAAAATGAATCAATGCGGTATTTGCAGAACAAAGAACTACGAGATTAAAGATGAGCACGGAACGTTCCCTATTCTATCTCATGATGATTGTTCAACGACAATCCTTAATGGGAAGACCCTTAATCTGTTAGATGAGCTGCAAAGCATAAAAGGGATCGAGGCATTCAGACTAAGCTTCACAATTGAATCAAATGAGCAGGTTGCAAAAACTATCAATATGGCCTTAAGCAAATTAAATGGCAGAGTGAATAAAGCTGTCTTTAATCAGGAAACAGACACAAGAGGACATTTTAATAAAGAGATTTTGTAGGGAAGTTCCAGTTCAAATCTGGGTGTCGCCTCTAAAAATCAACTCCTCAGATCCATTAAAAGTTAAAGCGCTCCTTTGGGTGGTCAAATGATATGCTATCCGTCAAGAGGACAATGAAATAAAACAAAAGATTTCATAGAACAGCGGCTCGTGTTTTAACCGCAGATTGAAAATAATTTCTAACGAAATCGTTTTCAACCTGCG
>Ga0302241_1000047_pt1 | contig 145105 bp, 129 predicted proteins | sample AAG_UR_Arg_MG_FD_193532 | JGI IMG/M metagenome (GOLD analysis project Ga0302241, IMG submission 193532) | Enriched activated sludge microbial communities from anaerobic digester in WTTP, New Holstein, Wisconsin, United States - AAG_UR_Arg | ecosystem: Engineered > Bioreactor > Anaerobic >... | reverse complement strand
TGCAGCATATTTTATCTTATTTGATTAATAAAGCAAAGTTATTGAATTTCAATAACATAACAAAATAAATATGCTGCTTTTTATCTCATCTTCAATTATTTATTGAACTTGCGAAAGTTAAGTAAATATTTTAAAAAATCAGTTTTTTCTTAAAACAATATTTACTGTTCCTATAACATCCAGCAAATCAATAACTCCATCCTGATTTACATCTGCATTTTCAAAACAGAAGGGTTCTGGTGCCAAACCAACTGTATAGGCAACGGTGATTATCACATCCATAACATCCACAGTTCCGTCGCAGTTTGAATCGCCAGGCAGAACAGAAACAACAGCAGTATGTACAAATCCTGCACGATCGTTACTTCCCTTATATGTTCCCCACAAAACATTAGCTTGTGAAACAGGTACCTGCAAATCATACACATTCACAAAAGCGGAGTCAGAAACACTGAAATTCTGTTCATACGAAAAAGCTACAAGGTCAAGCATTCCATCGCCATTTACATCACCCAGGTTAACACCATTCATAAAAGTAAAACCAAACGGACGTAGTGGGAAACCATCCAACTCACCTGTTCCGTCAATATTATAGGCGTGTATAAAACCTTTATCCTCAATTTTAAGGTTACTTCCAAATATCAGATTCTGCTGACCATCCCCATCAATATCAGCAACACTTATAAATCCTTCCAATCCGCCTGATTTAACAATAGGATAATTATCCATTAATGAACCATCGGCATTAAAACCAAAAACAACAGGTTCGGGCTGTTCTGAAATCGGACGACTCATAAAAATCTTGTAATTACCTGTTCCGTCAATATCAACAACAGTGGGAGGAGAATATGTCCAGCTATTATCGGGAACGGGAACAGGCCATCCAGTTCTGTATGTTCCATCACTGTTTCTTGCATAAAACTTTGGTAAATCTCCATGGGTTGAACCAACAATACTAAGCTGATTATTGCCATCTAAATCAACCAAAACCGGTGATTGATAAGAAAATTTATAATCATCTGTTGGAACCGGGAAACCTGGTTTAGCCTGTGCATTAATATCAAGGGCATACAAAGTTCCGTCAGAAATTCCGGTTATTATCTCCATTTCACCATCATTGTCAATATCAGCTACTGAAGCAGTAATTGCAGGTATGCCGTCAAGAGTCAGAGGCCAGTTTTCATTCAGCGGGGTGCCATCAAGCTTCAGCACATGCAGATTGTTTGAAGTACGGGTTTGAACAATAATTTCTTTGAATCCATCGCCTGATACATCGGCAATTGTTGGTGCACATAGTATCCAATGGTTACTGAAACTAACAGGCCATCCCGGATGGTCATTACCATTGACGTCCAATAAATAAACCCTTCCATTATTTGGAACACCACCTGTAACCTGTACAATACCCAAAGTTCCGTTACCATCAAGATCAGCTACTGAAGGCGGATAAATTGCTGTTCCTGTGAGGTTTTTACTCCATAACAAAGTTCCGTCACCTTTAAGAACTCTAAGTACACCATATGATCCAACAAGGATTTCATCAGCACCATCACCATCAATATCAGCAAGGGTAACACCACGCATATTTTTAAAATTGGGATGTGCCCCTACTTTAACAGGAAAGCCAGGTAATTGACTGTATTTACTGCCGCTTTCAGCAGGATATGGAGGAGTGTCCATTAGCTTGGTTTCGGTAAGAACCTCGCCATCAGGACCTAAAAATGCACGGCTTACCTCTACCTGCGTTAAAGCAAGCAAAGGAAAAGCCAGCATAATAAAAAAGACAATTTGTTTTTTCATAACAACAGATTTAATGAATAGTGAGTGCAATATAGCACTCTATTTGTGAATTAATACCACAAAAATATCAATAAACATTAAATCTGCAAAGGCGAAAGCATTTTTCAATCCAGTAGCATAGACTTTATAATGCTGCTATAGCTTTTTCGTAATCGGGTTCCTGAACAATTTCAGGTACAAGCTCAGTATAAACAACTTTTCCGGTTTCGTCAACTACCACAACGCTACGGGCTAACAAACCGGCCAAAGGACCATCAATAATGCAAACACCATAATCTTTCGCAAATTCACTATTACGAAAAGCTGACAGCGATACAACATTGTTAATGCCTTCAGTAGTGCAGAAACGTCCCATTGCAAAGGGCAAATCTTTTGATATAGCAAGCACAACAGTATTTGTCATACCGGCGGCTTTTTCGTTGAATTTACGAACCGAAGCAGCACATACATCGGTATCAAGACTTGGAAAAATATTCAATACAACTTTTTTACCTTTGAGTTCTGACAAAGTTAATTCGCTAAGATCAGATTTTACCAGTTTAAAATCATGAGCCTGTGAACCGATTGCCGGCAAATCGCCGGAAGTGTGAATAGCATTTCCTTTAATTGTTATTGTAGCCATTGTTTTAATTTTTAAAGATTATTAAATTTATTCATTATTTTGTTTAAGAAACAATGAACAATGGCTTTTAGTTCATCAAAAGAGAAAAATTGCTGAAAAAACGTCAAAAATCGGTTCCAAACGACAGATAAAATACTGGTTTCAAGAACCTTTTATCTTCAAAACCCCATGCTACATCTCCACGGACAAAATATCCCAGCAATGAAGTTCTGATTCCTGCACCAAGCCCCGCAACTACAGGCTCTTTCTGTATTTCAATCCAACCACTTAACGGCTGTTGTTCAAAATGCTTGCGGAATAAATGATTACCCTGCATAAACGGATGTAAGCCCGTCCAGGCTGTACCGGCATCGGCAAAGCCAATGATCTGAAAATCATTAACAAACTGCATATTAATAGGTCGTTTCAGGAAATATCTGAACACCGGGAAACGCAATTCAGTATTAACCACAACAAAGCTATTGCCGTTTCTAATATTTTGCTGAAACCCACGCAAATTTGTTGCAAGAGTCTGATAGGCAAAAGCGCGTGTATGATCTATATTCATTTCCTGATCAAATTTTGGTAAAAGCCAGTTGTCAACACCACCTAAATAATACATCAGCAGATTGTTGCCAAATGAGGTACTGGCAGCAAAGCGGTTTGCCCATATAAAGTTACGGTGAATTGGCAAGTAATTTCTCAGGTCCGCACCCAGAACAACCATATTGTTATGGTCTTTGGTAATACCCTGATAATACTCACCAAACAGTTTACCACGCGTACCCTGAAATAAATTTGTGCCTAACGACTTACTATCATCATAAATAAGTTCGGCTTTGAATCCTGCCCAATTTCTTGTTTGATCAGCTTCCTGTAAACTTATTCGATCCAGTGCAAGATATACTGCTTTATCATTTTTCAGAACCAGACTACTTTTTAAACTTAGCACACGTGTAAATGGCCAGGTTAAGATATAATGAAGCTCATGAACCTTATGGCGTACCAGAGACTGATAATTACGTATGATTTGTGATTCACGGGTTTCGTCAATAGTCTGACGATAAAACAAATATTCCTTATTTAACCTGTGCTTATAATTCCTTAGACTTAACAGGTATTCATTATTGACAAAATCAGGACTTAGCCGGACACCTCCAATGATCCTATAATCTTCAAGCAGATCAATTAATGAGACACTTAAAAACGCATTTAACCCGGGGCTTAAGAACAGCGGGCTTTTACTTCCTGTAAAAGGCTGGTATGTGGCAGCCATATAGGTAAAATCAAACTGGCTAACCAACTGATCAATAAAATATTCCACATTGTAATTCAACCTTTTGGGAACTCTGAATTTATCAATAGTATCCTTTGTTTTCTCAGGTTGCACTTCCAATCGTCTGGGTATTAGCTCTTGCGGAACTGTATCAGTAAAAAGTACATAATCCGATTCAACAATATCGTCAATATGAATTTTTGACTCAACCTCATTTTCCATTACACTACGAAAACGTTTTGGTTTAATTTCCACCGGTTTCTCCTGAGCACCCTCCTTTTTCGATATTTCGGGTAGGTTTTGAAATTTAGCTGCAACATAAGTTGAAATCCCGGGATGTGTCGCAACAAGCTCTTCCGGAGGCTCAAGTGGCTGGATTCCAATAAAATACTTATCTTTATAAAAAACAATTTCGCCAAGCAGCCCTGCCGAGTGGTTTATATCATATGAAACAATATCGCCCGGATAATCAGTTACAGCCATTGATTCAACAAAATACCGGTAATGAGTAGCTGTGTCAACATATGCTATAACACTGTCGAACCGGCCTAAATAGCGGTTTGTTATACCGCTTTCATCACTCAGGTACGAGAAATAGTTCTTTTCGTATTCAAGGGGGTGAGTTTGATTTGATGTGGGCTCATAGATCATGCGCCGCAAAGTTTTACTCTTCTTGCTACGATCGTACATAAATAAATTATAATAGCCCGATGCAGGCTGAAAATCAAACCTGGTAGTCAGGTCCAGAGAATCAGCAGGACGTTTTGAACTAAAAAGTACCCTGCCGGATTTGTTTATAAATGCCGGAGTATTGTCGTCAAAAATATCATTGGTTATTTTTTCGTAAGAATTTGATGGGATATGATAAAGATAGAGATCGGTTTCGCCTTTTTGAACTCCAGATAGAACAAAATAAAAACCATCGTCAGAATATTGAAAATGAAGTACTTTCTCAAAATTAACCATATATTGCTGGGTGGTCTCCCTGTCATCAAGATTATAAAAATACAGATTTAGAAATCCTTTGTCTTCAGCTATCATAGCCAACAGCCTGCCCGAAGGATGCCACGCCATTAATGGATAGGATAAATCAATTATTTCATCGAGCCGGTATCCTCCTCTCAGTAAAACCTTTTTTTTATTGGTATACATGTCATGAAGAATTACTTTATAGCGCCCCAGATGGTTCGAAACATAAGCAATATTACGCCCATCAGGGCAAATGCGAAGGTTCTGATAAACTTCACCTTTGCGGTTTTTTACATCAATTTTCTTTGCCGTAGTTGGCAAATTCTGACCAGAAAACTCATACATATTCTGATAATATTCTTCCCATTCTTTAAGCAGAGTTTTCAACGAAATGCCAAGAATGTAAACTATTCCGTTTTCAGGGCTTCGTCCAAGGCGGTTCATATAAACCAGATTCGACAACATGGTTTCACCATATTTGTCGGCAATATACTTCCAAACCGAATGGCCGGCATACATAGCATCCTGACCCTCAAGCTGGTTAAAGCGTTTATAGCGCTTACTTAAAAAAGCATTTCTGACAATATTATCGGTTTCAACACTCCATGGCTCTGCAATGTACGAAACCAACCCATTAATATACCATTGCGGCAGCTTTGACATTGCAGAAGAAACCACCTGGCCGCTGATACTGCCTCCGTATAATGACTGCTGAATAAGCACATTAGCAATACCGGCTCGTATCTGCCTGTCGAAATGATTGTAATTACCATCGAAATACAGAAAAACGCGTTTACCGACAATATGGGTAATTCCTCCTGTGTTATAAGTGTATTGCATTTCATTTTGCAATCCTATGTTGCTTTGACGCACATCGCTAAGACGATTAAAAATCACGAACTGCAACTTATCCTGAAGCGATGTTTCGAGCATGCTTGCAATCCTCGGTATCTCCTGCTGCGCAATAAATGCGGTGTAAGCTGCAAGATGTTCGCCGTTCAGATAAAAATAAGTGTCAAAATCATCAAAACGATAATGAGTCCATAAAAAATCAATATAACTTACCCTTGAGCGTCCAAAATTTTGTTGCGAACCATAATAAAATTGAGCATGCAAAGAACCCGGCAACAGCAAAAATAGCAGAAACGCAACCATAATCATGGTTGAACTGATTCTTTTTATTGCCGGTATATGATGCATAACAATAAAGTTGAGCAGCTAAATTAACACATATTCCTTTAACGGTACTTTGCAGCTTATGTATATTTTTGCAAAAATCATTATCAGCTATATTAATAACTTATGATCCAGATTAAAGTTTTTGTTTTTAACCCATTTCAGGAAAACACCTATATTTTACACGACGATACCAAAGAATGTATTATTATTGACCCTGGTTGTTATACCAAACAAGAAGAAACAGAACTCAGTACCTATATTTCTGATAATCAGTTAAATCCGGTAGCTGTTATTAATACTCATACACATATTGATCATATTTTGGGTAATAATTTTATTTTCAGAACCTTTAATCTTAAACCAATTATACATGATGCAGGAACAATATTTTTAAGTAATGCATCAGATTATGCGGCTATGTTCGGGATCCAGGTTGCTGATATGGTAATGCCTGAAAAATTTATTGATGAAGGTGATAAAATAAGTTTTGGCAAGTCAACTCTCGAAGTTCTTTATACTCCCGGTCATGCCGATGGCTCTGTTTGTCTTGTTAACCATGAGCAAAGCTTTGTGATCACCGGAGATGTACTTTTTAACGGAAGTATAGGCCGCACTGACCTGCTCACAGGCGATTTTGACATTCTTACCGAAAGCATCACTCAAAAATTATATTCTCTTCCCGATAATTATATCGTTTACCCTGGTCATGGGGAAACTACTACCATTGGCAACGAGAAACTAAGTAATCCCTTTATAAGAGGATAAAACGAACGGTAATTTTTGTTAAACCCGCCAGATACGGGTTCCTGCTATATGATTTGATAATAAAATATCATGGCAATTCTCCGGAATTTGTTCGGATGGTTTGTTTATTAGTGTTCAAACCCAACGGTTTTGTGCTCAAAACAATGCTGATCCTTTAAAACAATAAGATTTTCATTATTATGAACCAGCAAGTTTATTAGCGGTTTCAGCAATTAAAGAAACATCCAGAAGGTTCATACAGTTAAAATGTTTTTTAGGACATTCGTCGAAACCAATTTTGCTGCAAGGACGGCAATTAAGGTCCTTTATCTCAAAAATCACTGAGTTGTTTGTTGAGCCTTCGGGTAAATATGGATACATCCCAAACTCAGGTATAGTGTTGCCCCATAATGAGATTATTTTCTTTTTGAATGCTGCAGCCATATGCATCAAACCGGTATCGTTGGTTATTATCAGAGAAGCTTGCTGAACCAAAGCTGCCGAGCGGTTAACAGAGAAAATCCCGCATGAGTTAAATACTTTTTCAGGCAAAGCATTTGCAATTTTCTCACCATTCTGCCTGTCTTCCTTTCCACCCAGCAATACAACAGGGAGATCAAGCAATCTGCATACAGTGAGCACTTTTTCCATTGGAAAAATTTTAGTGTTATGCTTCCCACCTATCACAAAACCTATAAAACCTCTTTGATGACTTTCGGGCAGCCAGGATGAATGGTAAGAATCGCTTTCGGGAATAAAACAATCAAGACCCTGCCCATCATTGGAAATATTCAAACGGGCAGCGGCTTTAAAATAGCGGTCAACTATGTGAATATCAGGAAGACGGTTAATTTTAAAACGAACCATTAACCATTTTTCGAAATTAAGTTTTGGGAAAGAACCAACAGGTCTGCACAACATTATTTTTAAAATAGCAGACCTGAGATTGTTGTGCAGATCAATTACAAAATCAAACTTTTCTTTTTTCAATCCTGATGCAAGCTCCATCAGGCTGTCTTCCAGACAATGTATCCGATTAATGTACGGATTAGCAGAAAGTACATGTTCATACTGCTTTTTGGTACAATAATGAATCTCAGCATCCGGTATTTGCTTTTTCAGGCAGCGAATCAAAGGAGTAGTTAACACAATATCGCCGATTGAACTAAACCTTATGATGAGAATTTTTTTCAAACAGAAAAGCTTATGTTATTTTGATAGTTCTGAAAAATTTTTCAATTCTTCTATTCACCGTTCTTAGCTTGATTCCAGTATTCATCCATCTCTTCAAGGGTCATGTCTTTCAGTGATTTTCCAATTTTACGGGCTTCATCTTCAAGATAGGTAAAACGACTGATGAATTTTTTATTTGTTCTTTCGAGGGCATCTTCCGGGTTCACACCAATAAAGCGCGCATAATTAACCAAGGCAAAAAGCAGATCACCAAACTCTTCTTCTCTTTTCTTTTCGTCATTAGTCTCAAGTGTGTTTTTCAATTCATCGGCTTCTTCCATCACCTTATCCCAAACCTGATGTGGTTCTTCCCAGTCAAAACCCACACCACGAGCCTTCTCCTGAATACGGTAAGCCTTTACCATAGCTGGTAACGAAACAGGCACCCCGCCAAGGACAGAACGATTCCCTTCCTGCAATTTTATTTTTTCCCAGTTGGTTTTTACATCTTCGGCATCATCAACCACAACATCACTGTAAATGTGCGGATGACGCATAACAAGCTTTTGGTTTATCCCGTCAATAACGTCTTTTATATTAAAAGAATTCTGCTCCGATCCTATTTTGCTGTAAAAAACTATATGAAGCAACAGGTCGCCCAATTCTTTCTTTACTTCATTCATGTCACCATCAAGAATTGCCTCAGATAATTCATAAGTTTCTTCAATTGTAAGATAGCGAAGCGTTTCAATAGTCTGGGTACTATCCCAGGGGCATTTTGCTCTCAGGTTGTCCATTATTTCAAGGAGTCTCTGAAAAGAAGCCAGTGCCGATGAAAAATCAGTCATAATATAAATTTTGAGTATGATAGCCTGAGATTAAAAAAACAATGCCTAAGTAAATCAAAAATCCAATAAACTACTAAAATACAATTGTTAATCCCTTAACATTCTGAGTTTTAATAATTGCATCATATTAATATGCTCTTGCAAAGATCACCCTTTTGGTTGATGGCTTACCTGAATACATACATTTTCCATGTTCAGTTTTCGCATCCAAAGGTATAACCCTAATTGTCGCCTTTGTTTCTTCCTTTATTTTCTGCTCGGTTTCAGGTGTTCCATCCCAGTGAGCTGAAACAAATCCTGCTTTATTTTCAATCACATCGCAGAATTCTTCCCATGAATCAACCTGGTGGGTATTGTTTTCTCTGAAAGCATAAGCTTTCTGGAAAAGGTTCTTTTGTATATTATCAAGCAAATTAATAACCTTATTTTCAATATCAGTTATTTGAAAAACAGTCTTCTCAAGGGTATCGCGACGGGCAACCTCAACAGTACCGTTTTCAAGATCCCGGGGTCCTATAGCAAGACGTACAGGCACACCCTTAAATTCATATTCATTGAATTTCCAGCCCGGTTTAAAAGTATCTCTGTCGTCATATTTTACTGAAATACCTTTTGCTTCAAGAGAATTTTTTATCTGTACTGCCTTTTCAGTAATTGCTGCAAGTTGTTCTGGTAATTTATAAATAGGGACTATAACTACCTGAAGCGGAGCAAGTTTAGGCGGCAGAACAAGGCCATTATCATCGCTGTGAGCCATAATTAATCCACCGATAAGCCTGGTAGAAACTCCCCAGGAAGTAGCCCATACATATTCGAGCTGATTTGACTGGTTTAAGAACTTCACATCAAAAGCTTTCGCAAAATTTTGCCCGAGAAAATGAGAGGTACCTGCCTGCAAAGCCTTACCGTCCTGCATAAGCGCTTCAATACAATAAGTTTCAATTGCTCCTGCAAAGCGCTCGTTCTCTGATTTAAAGCCTTTAAGTACAGGAAGAGCCATCCAGTTTTCAGCAAAATCAGAATACACATTAAGAATACGTTCGGTTTCTTCAATAGCCTCTTCTTTTGTAGCATGAGCCGTATGACCTTCCTGCCATAAGAATTCAGCAGTCCTCAAAAACAAACGGGTTCTCATTTCCCAGCGCACCACATTTGCCCACTGATTTATAAGCAATGGAAGATCGCGGTACGACTGTATCCAGTTCCGGTAAGTATCCCAGATGATTGTTTCTGATGTGGGACGTATGATAAGTTCTTCTTCAAGTTTTGCTTCCTCATCCACGACAACTCCCTTGCCTTCAGGGTCATTCTTCAACCGGTAATGAGTTACTACAGCACATTCTTTTGCAAACCCTTCCACGTGGCTTGCTTCACGACTGAAAAATGATTTTGGTATGAATAGTGGAAAATAAGCATTTACATGACCTGTTTTTTTAAACATGTCGTCAAGTGCAGCCTGCATTTTTTCCCAGATCGCATATCCGTAAGGTTTAATAACCATACAACCGCGAACCGCAGAGTTTTCAGCCAAATCGGCTTTAATAACCAGGTCGTTGTACCATTGGGCATAATTTTCTGCCCTTGAAGGAAAATCTTTTGCCATTGTTTACTATTATGGTATGAAAATTGTGTTCTATTTAGTACCTAAAAAGTATTTGAAAACGGCAAAAATAACAAATATTACAGCTATGAAATCAAGAATTATACAAAATAACTTATTTTTCAGAGAGGGCAGAACAATGAAACCCATTTCAATCCTTAGTCTTTTCGCAGTAATCTTGCTATCATCCTGCGGTATTACCAGATCAGTTTCAACATCATATGACGATGTTTATTATTCTCCTAACGATCCGGTAATAACAGTTAAAGAAGTTGTGGTCACACAGGCACCAGCCCAGCAGCAAATTATCAAATCCGATGAAATTCAGGAGCAGGCTGTTGCTGACGATACAAGCTACTACACTGATCAGGATTATAACAATTATTACACCGAATCAGATTCTTATACTGACCCGAATGGCAATACCATAATCAATAATTATTACGGTGATTATTATGATTACTCTTATGCCGCAAGGATCAGAAGGTTCCATCAACCTTACGGATTCAACTCTTATTACCACGATTATTATACCAATATGTACTGGTATAATTACGATCCTTTTTATTGGGGGACAAGTATTTACACAGGTTTTAACTGGTACCCTTCATATTCCTTCTATTATGGGTGGGGTATGCCAAGAAGAACATACTGGTCTGTTTGGTATGATCCCTATTTTATGTATGGATTTGGATATCCGCATTATTATTATGGCTGGAACAGCTATTCATACTGGTCAGGATATAATCGTGGTTACTGGAACGGATATTGGGACGGCTCCCTTGGATATCCGTATTATGGTACAGGTGGATGGTATAGCAATAGTTATGACCAGAACTCATATTATTATGGTCCAAGAACATCATTTGCCAGTAATACCGGTAGCGGATCTTCCGGCAGAAGTGGAAGACCGGGTTCAGGTGGCGGAGTTGAAAAAGTTCAGGAAGAAATCAATACACCCAGAGGTTCTGTTACCACCGACCGTACTTCAAGACCGGATGGCAGTATTGAAGCTTCACGCCAGGGAAGGCCTGTTACTGATACACAAAGAAGTGATGGACGTTCTTCAGTTCAGGAATCCGGCACTATAACTTCAAGAGATGTAAGTACCGGCAGGGAAACCCAGAGGCCCGGAAGCTCTGAAACACAAAAACCGTCTTATGAGCGTCCTGTTTCTGAAAGACCTTCCACTAATCAAACCGGCAGAAGTGTTGAACCCAACCAGCGCACTTACCAATATATTCGTGAAAGTGGTCGTGAAACTCAAACCTATCAGAGACCTTCAACTCAGTCGCCTCAAAGAGAGCAGATTCAGAGAGAACCACAGCCTTATACTTCGCCAAGATATACAAAGCCTAAATCCAGCGAAGAGTTCACTAATCCTGCCTACAGGAATCCGAGAGGAATAACCCGCCCGACTGAAAGCACAAGTCCTCAGAGGCAGGAAGATTTTCAAACTCCTTCAAGGTCAGAGCAACAACAAAACACACCCGGCCGTGAAGTACAAAGGCAGCCGCAACAGCAGACTAATCCGGGTCGTGTAATACAAAGACAGCAACAGGAAAATCCCGGACGTCAGCCTTCGGCTCAGCCCAGGTATGAAGCCCCTCAAAGGCAAGGTGAAAATCGTCAGACAACACCTCCGAGATCAGTGCAATCTCAGCCTTCGCGCTCAGCCTCACCAGGATATTCTGCACCGTCAAAGAGTAGCAGCCCACCGCCATCAAGTTCAAGAAGTTCAGGCTATTCTGCACCTTCACGATCAAGTGGCAGCAGCTCTCATTCATCCGGATCTTCTGGAAGTTCTTCTTCAGGTTCTTCAAGATCATCAGGAAGAGGCGGGAGATAATTAATCAACTGAATTAAAAAAGAAAGAGACTTAAACTATGAAACTACGATTGTTTATAACAACAGGGCTTTTGCTCTCTACACTACTGCTTTTCTCTCAAAATCAGGAAGATGCCTTGCGATTTTCAAAAACCTCAATGACGGGAACAGCCAGATATATGGCAGCAGGCGGTGCATTTGGTGCTATTGGTGCTGATTTTTCGGCAATTGGAGTAAATCCTGCCGGAATTGGAATGTTTCGTAAATCGGAATTTGTTTTAACTCCGCTGATCAATTTTCGAAAAACCGAGGTTAGTTATTTCAATGAACTTCATAGCGACGACAAGTATAATCTCGGATTAGGCAATATTGGTTTTGTATATTCAAGCGGTGGTTCAAACCGGATTCAATTTGGTTTTGGATATAACAGGATAAATAACTTCAACAACCGTGCTTATATCAAAGGGTATAACGACAATAGTTCCTTGCTGTCAAATTATGTGCATCTGGCTGATAATAAACTTCCGGAGTACCTTGATCCATTTTCAACACAACTGGCATATGACAGTTGGCTTATTTGGGAAGACACAAACCTGTTCTACAATAATGACGCTTACTGGGGGCATGTAATGCAGGAAGAGAAGATCATTACCGAAGGATCAATGAGAGAGCTTCAGTTTAGTTTTGGTTCGGATTATAATGATGTATTTTATTTCGGGGCCGCTATTGGAATACCAATGATACGTTATAATTATGAGTCGGTTTTCAGCGAAACTGACCCGCAGAATAAATATCCTGAATTTATCTCGATGAAAAGACGTGAAATAATTGAAACAAGAGGAACGGGAGTAAATCTGAAACTTGGTGCAATTGGAAGAGTTGGCGACTGGTTGCGTTTAGGCGTAGCTTTTCACACACCAACTTATTATTCAAATATGGAAGACAAATGGCGGGTAAGCATGGATTCTGAACTTTTTATTGACAATGAGATCATTAAAAAATCTGCTGAATCGCCCCGCGGAAGGTTTAAGTATGAATTAACAACGCCAATGAAGGCTATAGGCAGTGCATCGCTATTGTTAGGAAAATCAGGATTTATTTCAGCCGAATACGAATTCGCTGATTATACTGAAGCAAAGCTGAACTCATCTGATTATAAATTTGAAAGTGAAAATAAAAATATCCGTGATTCATATACCGCTGCACATAATCTCAGGTTTGGAACTGAATGGAGGATAAGCGATATATATTTCAGAGGCGGATATGCTCTTTTGGGAAGCCCCTACAAATCAGGCATTAATACCGGAAAAAGCACCCAAACCTCACTGGGACTGGGTTTTAGGCAACATGATTATTATATTGATTTTGCATGGGTAAATACCAAAATGAAAGAGAACCGCTATATGTACAGCGTGCCTTCAGATCCTGAATTAGAGTTTTTCACACCTGTTGCAAAACAAAATTTTAGTGAGCAAATGTATATGCTCACACTTGGATGGAGATTCTAAAATACTTTTTCATAATACTCCCCTAAACAGGGGTACCGCCGGCTGAAACCAATCAGCCGGTTATTTTTTTTCCGAAATACGGTTTATACCTGCTTTTGCTTTCTGGTGTATACTTGTCTGATATTCGTTAAAACGCAGTTTCAGACACACATTATAATAATGCAGTGCTTTTTCAGGCTGCTTCATTGCTTCGTATATCAAACCCAATTGCAAAGCTGAGTTGCCTGCATAAAAATAAGGTAGATCTTTTCCGGAATCTATTACCAGCTCATAACTTGAAACTGCCTGAGTGATTTTACCCCATCCATGAAAAATTCTAGCTTTACGATAAATATACTCAAGCGTATCTTTTTTTGAGGGTAAATCAGAAGGAGTAAGCCCATTATCCAGAGTTTTTAAAGCTGTTTCAAAATACCCGCCGTCAAAAAGCAGCCTTGCCTTAAGCAATCTTATATTGGGCAATTCGTTCGACAGAGCTTCAGCCTGAGCCTGCTTATCTTCATCAGTAAATGCCTGACCATGATCAGGTATTTGTGAAATATAAAAATGGTAGGCGTTTTCGTCTCCATTAATCAGTGAATTCCATGCCAGCCGCTGATATGCACTTTTAATATAGTTAGACCCTTCATAACGGTTCACATAATTAAGTAAAGGACGGGCTGCATTTTTATCAAGGCGGTTCAGCCTTGCACATCCCAAAACAAAATCAAGATAGTAAAACGGATATGAGCTACCGGAAAAGTCACAATTTTCAATAACCTCAATAACCTTATCATTTTCTTTAATGTGTTTGTTCAGGTTTGCCTGAACATAACATATTAATGGTCCGCCTGCCAGGTCCTTTGATGTTTCAATACGCTTAAGCAAAGCAATAACAGCGTTTTTATCGTTATGAAGATTTATTTCAATAAATGAAAGGTAAAAAAACGCTTCTGAACTGAAATGACTCCACGACTGATTTCCTTCAGCAATCCGTATCAATTCATATAGCTTATTCCTTCCTGTTTCAATATTGCCTTCCATACCGGCAAGTCTGGCAGTCCAATTATATTTTTCGGGGATGCTTCCAATTAGAACGTTCATTACGCCATCGAGTAACAAATCAGGTACAAATCCAGGATTTTCCTTTTTGTTATCAGCTAACAGGCGATAGGCACGGTTCATATCAAGACCGGCCATAACATATTCACCAAACTTAACTCTTGCAAAAGCCCATTGCAGATATATGGTAGCCTGAGTATGCCGGTGCCATGGCGAAGCAGATTTTATTGATTGCAATGCTTCAATTCGCTCGGCACGATGCGGAGATAATTTCTCAAAATCCGATTTATTCTCACCAATTGACAGAGTTAAAAAATCAATATAGTTCTCCAGAAGCAGGATTATTTTATTGTCAGGATTAATTTCTTTTTCCTTGTCCAATAGATTTTTTCCTGCTCGAAAATTCAATGATATAATCTCATTATAAGCCTTTACACAGCCCGGATTGAAATCATACTGAGAAAATACCGGTTTTGAACCACTTAGAAGAACAACGACTAATAGTAGCTTCAGAATTGAAACTTCAGGCAAATATTTTGCAAAATGTTTTTTCAATATTCGGAAATAGGTTCAAAAAATTGTGCTCATAAAAAAGAGCCTCGTCAAAAGAGGCTCAAACAATTATTTTCAAACAAAGATCATTCTTTATTCTGGGCTGCTTCCACAATCATGGGATCAACAAGAATACGTCCACAATATTCGCAAACTATGATCTTTTTATGCATTTTTATATCAAGCTGACGCTGAGGCGGAATTTTACTGAAACAGCCACCACAGGCATCTCTTTCAACCATTACCACTGCCAATCCATTGCGTGCGCCTTTCCTGATTCGTGCATAAGCATTAAGTAATCTTTCTTCAATCACTTTCTGATTGTTTTCAGATTGAACCTTAAGCACTTCCTCCTCTTTCTCAGTTTCCGAAACGATATCTTTAAGCTCTTTCTTCTTTTGATCAAGATCGCCGCGACGCTCATCAAGCTCTTGTTTTGCCTTGCTGATTTCTTCTTTTTTGGCTGCCAGAATTAAATTAAATTCCTTGATCCTTTTTTCCAAAATTTGTATTTCAAGATTCTGGAACTCAATTTCTTTTTTCAAAGAATCAAACTCACGGTTATTCCTAACATTCATTTGCTGAGCATTGTATTTTTCCACAAGGGTCTTTCTGCCCTGAATATTTTGTTCAAACTCCATAATTTTAGCTTTCATGCCTTCAACTTCTTTTTTGAAATTTGAGATCCTGGTTTCTAATCCTACCACCTCATCTTCAAGATCTTCAACTTCAAGAGGAAGTTCTCCGCGTACAATCCTTATCCTGTCAATCTGTGAATCAATCTGTTGCAGGTTATATAAAGCTATAAGCTTGTTTTCAATTGAAAATACAGTATCATCAGCATCTTCCTGAATAGGAACATTTGCAACTGGTGTTTGTTTCTGAACTTTTGATTCTTTTTGTTCAATTTGTTCAACTTCTGCTTTCGCAGTTTTCTTTTTGGCTGCCATTGCTTATTAATTATTTATTACAAATATTTTATCGGATTTGTGTTTTGTTTTGTTTTAAGGACGGCAAAATTAGGAAATTTTCTAATAAGTACCTGCGCAATTAAATCTTTACTAAACTGCTCAGATTCATAATGCCCAATATCGGCAAGGATAATTTTATTTTCAGGGATAAAAAAATCATGATATTTCAAATCGCCTGTTAAAAAAACATTAGCACCGGCTCTGACAGCATCGTTTATCAGAAAACTTCCTGAGCCACCACAAATAGCTATTTTCTTTATAAGCCGGGTAAGATCCCCTGTGTATCTGATCGTAGGCAAACCACATATTGATTTAACTTTTCCAAGAAACCCCGAAGCAGAAATTTCTTCATCAAGTTCACCAATCATACCACTGCCAATATATTTGTCGCTGTTTCCCAAAAGTAAAATATCATACGCAACTTCTTCATAAGGGTGAGCTTCAATCATTTTCTCAACAATGTTTTGCTCAAGATATGCCGGGAATATTGCTTCAATCTTCACCTCTTTTTCAAAATGAACTTCCCCAATATTTCCTACAAATGGGTTTGCTTCATCCAAAGCTCTGAATGAACCTTCTCCTATTGTGTTATATGAACAACTGTCGTAATTTCCAATACGTCCAGCGCCTGCTTCGAAAATAGCCTTACGAATCTTAGCAGCATGTTCAACAGGGCAAAATGTCACCAATTTCCTGAGAGTTTCAGATTTTGGTTTCAGGATTCTCAGATTCGAAAGCCCGAATTTTTCAGCCAGATGCTTGTTAAGTCCTTTATAATGATTATCGAGGTTGGTATGAATTGCATAAATACCAATCCTGTTCTGAATTGCTTTTTTCACAACCCGCTCAACATAATTTCGTCCGGTAATTTTTTTCAATCCTCCAAAAATCAAAGGATGATGGGCAATAACCAATCCACATCCAGTTTCAACAGCCTCATCAATTATTGGTTCAGTCACGTCAACACAAACCAGTACGCTGTTTATCTCCTGCTCCGGGTCGCCTATCTGAAAACCTGAATTATCATAATCTTCCTGGTAAGCAAGCGGAAATTCGCTATCAAGAAATTGGGTAATATGTTTTGTAAGCATAATTTCAATCAATTTAAGGTGATTAATAAAATCCTTTATTATTTACAAAATCCATTTCCATTACATGAGTTTGGAAACACAAAATATCTTCATGATCTTTTAAAACCATTGTCAATGATGCTAAGAGATTGTTAAATGAACAAAATTAAATAATAAATGCAAACAATTCAGCCTGAACTAAAAACAAATTTTTGTATCTTGCGCCTTTATTTGTATAAGAAGGGATTTATTTTTTGCCGGCAGGGTCAGTTAAACGCTTTTATAATGCGAAGGTTGTTTTTATATCCATTCAGTCTGATCTACGGATTAATAATGATTATCCGTAATTGGTTGTATGATAAAAACATTTTAAAGTCCAAAGAATTCGACATTCCGGTTATTAGTGTAGGGAACCTTTCAGTAGGAGGTACAGGCAAAACACCTCATATTGAATACCTTGTGCGTTTACTTTCAAACAGATACAATATTGCTACTTTAAGCAGGGGATATAAAAGAAAAACCAAAGGTTTTTTACAAGTCTCTGCTAATTCTACAGCAATAGAAGCTGGTGACGAACCTCTGCAAATAGTCAACAAATTTGAAAACATCAAAGTATTTGTTGATGAAAACCGAAAACATGGAATTAAAGAAATATTGCATCGTTTTCCTGAAACTGATATAATTCTTCTCGACGATGCCTTTCAGCACAGGGCTGTAAAACCAGGCCTTTCAATATTACTAACTGATTATTTTCAGCTTTATTCAAACGATTATATTTTGCCTTCGGGTAATCTACGTGAACCAAGGTGCGGAGCCAAACGTGCAGATATAATAGTTGTTACTAAAACCGGGAGGGTGTATTCGCCAATTGTTCATAAACAACTTGTTGATTCACTTAAACCGCAGGTGCACCAAAATATTTACCTTTCTTATATTAAATATGGCAAGTTAACTCCTGTTAATGACCAGATAAACCAGGATCGGAAAAGAAAGACTATAAACACGATTTTATTGTTTTCCGGTATTGCGAACCCTTATCCGCTTGAACATCATCTAAAAAAGCAATGTTTTGAATTAATCACGGTTACTTTTCCCGATCATCACCAATACAATGCTTCAGATATTGAAATGATAAACCAAAAATGGAATAATATCTACACAAAAAACAAGATTCTGGTAACAACCGAGAAAGATTATATGCGGCTGAAAAATCCTGAAATTTGGGAATTGGTTGTAAATTTGCCGATTCATTACATTTCCATTGAAGTTGATTTTCACAATGGAGGAAAAAATTTCTTTGATCGTCAAATTTTGGATTATGTTGAAAAAAATAAAGGAAACTCACGAATACATTCAAACCAGAATAAAAACCAAACCTGAAGTCGGGATTATTTTAGGCACCGGATTAGGAGGGTTGATAAATGAAATAAATATTGAGGAGAGCATTCCCTATCAGGACATTCCAAACTTTCCAGTTTCAACTGTTGATGGACATAATGGCCGTTTGATTTTTGGCACTCTCAGCGGCAAAAATATTGTTGCAATGCAGGGTCGTTTTCATTATTATGAAGGCTATACCATGCAGGAAGTAACATTTCCCATCAGAGTTTTTAAGTTGCTGGGTATAAGAACATTAGTTCTATCAAATGCAAGCGGGGGAGTAAATCCGGAATTTGAAATCGGAGATATGATGATCATCACCGATCATATTAATCTATTGCCAACTAATCCTTTGACAGGTCCTAACGAAAATGAATTTGGTCCTCGTTTTCCTGATATGAGCGAAGCATACAATGCTGAACTTATCCATAAAGCTATAAAAATTGCACGCCGACATAACATTAAATACCAAACCGGTGTATATGCTGCCGTAACAGGACCTATGTACGAGACCCCTGCCGAGTATCGCTATATCAGAACCATTGGTGCCGATGCTGTAGGCATGTCAACTATCCCCGAAGTGATCGTAGCCAGGCAAATGGATATACCTTGTTTCGCAATAAGTGTTATTACCGACCTTGGTGTAACAGGCAAAATTGTTGAGGTTTCGCATAATGATGTTATTGCTGCAGCTTCACGGGTCGAACCAAATGTAACATTATTGATCAAAAAATTATTAGCAGGTATATAATTCATTTTCAAACATTCTCATTAATAAAACATAGCAAGTGAAGCCGGACTCCAATAATAATAAAATCTATTTTGCTTCTGACTTTCATTTGGGAATACCTACCTATGAAGCCAGTTTTAAACGCGAAAAATTATTGATCCGGTGGCTTGATGAAATTAAAGAAGATGCTGAAGCTATTTATCTGATGGGAGATATTTTTGATTTCTGGTTCGAATACAAAACCGTTATTCAAAAAGGATACGTCAGATTGCTCGGAAAGCTTGCTGAAATTACCGATTCAGGGATTCCGGTACATATTTTCAAAGGCAATCACGACATATGGGCTAAAGATTATTTAAAAAAGGAAGTAGGTATTCAGCTTCATGACGACACACTGCTCACGGATATTTACGGAAAACGTTTTTTTCTTGCTCATGGCGATGGACTCGGTCCGGGGGATTTCGGATATAAATTCATGAAAAAAATGTTTCAGAATCGTTTTAACCAATGGCTTTTCAGATGGCTGCATCCTGATCTGGGTTCAGGCATGGCATTATTTTTCTCAAGAAAAAGCCGTTATGCCAATAATACACGGGAAGAAAAACACGGTTTCCCACCAATTGAAGAGGAAATGATGTACAGCTACAGCCTTACGAAACTAAATGAGCATCCTGATATTGATTATTTTATTTTCGGTCATCGCCATATGCCAACCGATATTATTTTAAAAAACAATACCAGATTAATCGTCCTGGGCGATTGGCTCATTCACTATAGTTACGCAGTTTTTGACGGGGAACGATTTGAATTAAAAGTATTTGAACCCGCTTTTGAGCAAAATGATGGACAGTAATTTTGTAATTTCTGTATTAAAAAAACATCTGTTTTTAAATTTAATCTTTATTCAGCATAGTTTTTATTGAACAAATTAGTACTTTCACGCCGAAAAGACAACACCAGTTATTATGAGAACTCTGTTTATAATTCTGTTTAGCCTGATCACGCTGAACGTATTTCCAAATTTTGATGACTACTTCAGTTTCAAAACATTACGGCTGGATTATTTTCGAACCGGTAATCATGAGACCGAAATCATCTCAATTGATGAACTGATTGAAGAGCCTTTCTGGGGTGGCTCAAAAACAAAGCTATTTGATCAGTTTGATTATGGCAATCATAAATTTGAAGTTTATGAGTATTTGAATAATATTCTGATTTATTCAAATACTTACTGTTCGCTTTTTAATGAATGGCAAACCACCGCCGAAGCCAAAGAAACCTGGCGGACTTTCAACGAAAGCATAGTTTTTCCGTTTCCTCTGCAAAAAGTAAATGTGGTATTTTATACCAGAGATTACAAAAATGAATGGATTGAGAAATTTAGCTATTTGATTGATCCTGCAAGTATTTTTATTTCCAAAGAGCGTAAATCAGTTTTTCCGGTTTTCGAAGTATCATTGTCAAATGACACATGGAATGCATTGGATATCGTGTTCATACCCGAAGGATACACAAAAGACGAAATGCCAAAATTCCGTAACGATTGCCTTCGTTTTGCCGATTATCTGCTGAAAGCAAAACCTTTTTCCGAAAATAAGGATTTTATCAATATACGTGCTGTTTTGGCACCTTCCAACGAATCAGGAACAGATATTCCCGGGCAAAACATCTGGAAGCAAACTGCTGTAAACAGTAATTTTTACACTTTTGGGGTAGACCGCTATCTTACAACCATGGATTTAAAAAGTGCAAGAAATATTGCTGCCAATGTACCCTACGATCAGATGATCATTCTGGTTAACAGCAAAAAATATGGCGGAGGAGGTATTTATAATTATTATGCAATCACCACTACTGATCATTATCAGGCTGATTATGTATTTATTCACGAATTTGGCCATGCCCTGGCTGGGTTAGGCGATGAATACTATTCGTCAGAAGTTGCCTACGAGGATTTTTACAATCTACAAGTTGAACCCTGGGAACCCAACCTGACTACTATGATTGATTTTGATAGAAAATGGGCGGATATGATTGAACCCGGCACGCCTATTCCCACACCTGCCGACGAAGCATACCTAAAAACAACAGGAGTTTTTGAAGGTGGAGGATATATGGCTAAAGGAGTTTATCGTCCGTTTTACGATTGTACCATGAAGTCAGCAGGTTACGATAATTTCTGCCCTGTTTGTATTCGTTCAATACAGCGTATTATTGATTCACACAAGCAGTAAAATATTTCAACTATCAAAAAATCCATAAATTTTTCATTATTTTGCAACAACTTAGATAAAAAACAATAATCCTTTACTAAATTACCCTATCATGTTAAAATCATTGAGCATACTCCTTGAACTTGCAAAACTGAAAGGCAAATGTCGGGTAGCCGTTGCTGCTGCTGCTGACAAACATGTTCTTGATGCCCTGATGATGGCTAAAAACGAAGGTTTTGCCGAACCGATCCTTATTGGTGAAAAAGAAGCTATCAAAAAAATAGCTCAGGAACTTAGCTTTGACCTCTCAACAATTGAAATAATTGATATTGCCGATCCATTTCTGGCTTCTGTAGAAGCTGTTTCTCTGATCCGGAATAAAAAAGCCGATATTTTGATGAAAGGGCTGGTAGGAACCGGTCCCATGCTTAAAGCAGTGCTCGATAAAGAAAATGGATTACGCAAGGGAGCTGTACTTAGTCATGTAGCATTATTTGAAACACAGTTTTATCACAAACTGCTTGGCGTAACTGATGCAGCCATGAATGTGGCACCTGAATTTGATGATAAAGTGAGTCTTGTTAAAAATGCAATTGAGGTTTTTCATAAACTTGGGATGAAAGAACCCAAAGTAGCTGTGATTGGAGCTGTTGAAACAGTAAATCCAAAGATGGAAGCTACCGTTCATGCTGCTATGCTTACTCAAATGAATCGCCGCAAACAGATAAAAGGATGTATCATTGACGGACCTCTGGCGCTTGATAATGCAGTCTCAGCCGAATCGGCTCAGCACAAGGGCATAGTTAGCGATGTTGCCGGAGATGTTGACCTGATAGTTACTCCGGATATCAACAGCGGAAATATATTGTACAAGGCATTGAACTTTCTTGGCGGAGCTACCACCGCTGCCGTTATCATGGGCGCCAGAGTTCCTATTGTACTAACTTCAAGGGCTGACTCTGAAAGAAGTAAGCTCATGTCAATTGCTCTTGCAGCAGCTATCAGTTAATATTAAAAATCATTATTTATCAGTTCATGGAAGAATTTCGTATTCTGGCAATAAATCCAGGTTCTACTTCTACTAAAATTGCTGTTTATGCAGGATTATCGCCTGTATTGGTTAAAAACATCAGCCATTCCAATGAAGAATTATCAAAGTTTGATAAAATAACCGATCAGTATTCATACCGTAAAGATATTATTTACAGGGAAATGCAGGAAGCTGAAATTCTTCTTGGAATGATACGTGCTGTGGTAGGCAGAGGCGGACTGCTTAAACCAATTCCTTCAGGGGTTTATTTAGTCAATGAAAAGATGATAGCCGATCTGCGCAACAGTCCTATGGGTGAACATGCTAGTAATCTTGGCGGACTTATTGCCGATGATATTGCTAAATCGCTTCCCGACGCAAAAGCATATATTGCTGATCCGGTTGTAGTTGACGAACTACAGGATATTGCACGTATTTCGGGGCATCCTGCATTTAAAAGAATCTCGATATTTCATGCTCTGAACCAGAAAGCAGTAGCGCGTGCGCATGCCAAATCAATAATGAAGGCATACGAAGAGCTTAACCTCATTGTTGTTCATCTTGGAGGTGGTATTACCATTGGAGCTCATAAAAACGGACGTGTTATAGATGTAAATCAGGGGCTGGACGGAGAAGGTCCGTTCTCACCGGAGCGCAGTGGAACATTACCTACTTCTGATCTTATAAAAACATGTTTCAGCGGGAAATATACTGAAAAACAATTGCTGAAAATGGCAAAAGGAGAAGGCGGAATGGTAGCACACCTCGGAACGAACAGTGCTTACGAAGTTGAACAAAGGGTTCAGCAAGGCGATAAGGAAGCATTACTTATTTTTGATGCAATGGCATATCAGGTAGCGAAATATATAGGAGCAATGTCAACTGTTCTTTACGGACATGTTGACGGAATCCTTATCACCGGCGGTATTGCGAAAAGTGCATGGTTTGTAAACCGTATTATGGAGCGGGTACACCGTATTGCTCCGGTATATGTTTATCCCGGTGAAGACGAAATGCGTGCTCTTGCAATGAACGGACTTATGGTGCTTCGTAGTGAAATAGAACCAAAAATTTATGAGTAAATCCTGAGGTTATCTTAGTCTGCCACTGAGATATCATTACTTTTTTTATTATCAAAAAAACAAATTGCTGTGTAAGCGGGATTCATTGATTTATCAATACACATATAATTCACTGATCAGCAAGCTATTACCAGATAAGCAATATTCCATTTGATTTAGTTTTTTCTGAACCCTGGTTTTAATGAAAACAGCAATAAGTCAGAGCCATTTTATATCCGATATTTAGCAATCCGGATTGAACAAAATCACAGGGTTTATGTTCTCTTAATAAAGTGTAGTCTGTTGTAAATCAGTACTATATTTATCAGTTTTTTGTTATTGTATTCTTTGTAAATATGGCTATAAAAAAACTCCATTTTTTTTGGAAATGACATGAAATACTGTGTATGTTTAACAAAAAACTGAATTTATTAAAAAACTAAATGATACAGAGGTAATAAAATGGAAGCAAAACAAAAGATAATAGTAGTTGGAGGTGGTTTTGCCGGCATTAACCTTGTTAAAAAACTGGACGACAAACTATTTGATATCACACTGATTGACAAGATCAATCATCATCAGTTCCAACCCTTGTTTTATCAGGTAGCAACTTCTCAGATTGAGCCTTCAAGTATTTCGTTCCCTTTGCGGCATATCTTTAGGAAAAAAAGGAATATACAAATCAGACTTGCAGAGGTTCTAAAGGTCAATACATCGGCTAACAGCATTACAACAAGTACAGGAGAATATGAATACGATTATTTAGTTCTTGCCTTAGGCTGCCAGAGTAATTTTTTTGGAAATAAGAAAATTGCAGAAAATGCTTTAACTCTAAAAACAACCTATGACGCAATTTCTATCAGAAACCATATTTTACAAACTTTTGAAGATATTATTTCAGCAAATGAAAGTGAAAAGAACAGTTTGCTGAATCTGGTGATAGTTGGTGCAGGACCCACAGGCGTTGAACTTGCCGGAGCATTTGCCGAGATCAAAAAGAATATTTTGCCAAAAGATTTTCCGGGAATTGACTTTTCGAGGTTCAGGATCATTCTTATTGAAGGGAGTAAATACACTTTAAATAACATGAGCGACTCTTCAAAAAAGGCTTCGTATAAATACCTTCAAAAAATGGGAGTGCAAATTCTTACTGAAACGTTGGTAACTGATTATGATGGCGAGACCCTGTATTTAAATAATGAAAGCATCATAAAAACAAAAAATCTGATCTGGACAGCAGGTGTAAAAGCCAATACAGTGGAAGGAATTCCTGAAGCCTGGCTTACAGCAGGTAATCGAATTAAAGTGGACAGAATGAATAAAATAATCGGGAGCGACAACATATTTATAGTAGGCGATATGGCACTTATGACTACTCCCAAATATCCGAAAGGGCATCCGCAATTGGCAAATGTTGCAATTAACCAGGCAAAGAATCTTGCAAAAAACCTGAAAAGAATACATCTGGGTCAAAAGCCGGTAGATTATGAATACAAGGATCTTGGCACTATGGCAACAATAGGCAGAAATAAAGCAGTAGTTGACCTGCCTTATATCAGATTTCAGGGAATGTTCGCATGGATGGTATGGATGTTCCTGCATCTGATGCTTATTCTTAGCGTTCGGAATAAACTTATAATATTTATAAACTGGGCATGGGCGTACATTAGCAAGGACACGTCACTGCGACTGATACTAAAAAGTACAAATCAGAATAATTAAACTATTCAGTCACAAGTTTTCCGTTACTTACCGGTTGAAAACTCAAGGTTTCTGCATTTTATTGAGTTCTTTACAGACTTTTTTGTAAAAGTCTCATTTTCGCACTCATCTTAAAAACTGACTTCAATAATTCCTGCGGTTTTTTGAACAAAGCATAATTGCTGATGTTTTTTAAAAAAACATCATTATGCAACTTTTCGCAATTGAAACCGGTCATTTCAAATTAGACGGGGGCGCCATGTTCGGGGTTGTGCCCAAATCATTATGGAGCAGAACATATCCTGCTGACGAAAACAATCTGATTAACATGAGCATGCGTTGTTTACTTGTTGTGAATGGCGATCGCAAGATTCTGATAAACAATGGCATGGGCAATAAAAACAAGGATAAGAACACTTTATATTTCCACCTCGACGATTCTACGGTAAACCTTGGGAATTCTCTTGCAAAACATGATTTCAGCATGGATTCCATCACCGATGTATTTCTCACTCACCTGCATTTTGATCATTGTGGAGGCAGTGTTGATGAAGATGAAAACGGGAATCTGTTCCTGGCATTTCCAAATGCTGTATTTCATGTAAGCCGTCAGCAATGGGAATGGGCAATAAATCCTAATAAGCGCGAAAAACCTTCGTACCCGCCTGAAAATCTTCTGCCTATGAAGGAGCGATTAAATCTTTTTGAAAAAGATGGTGAGCTTTTCCCCGGTTTCAGTTACAAAATATACAACGGCCATACTATGGGTCAGGCTATTCCTTTTATTAATTATAATGGGAAAACAGTGGTTTTCACTTCTGATGTGCTTCCCACGAGCGCCCATATACCTCTGCCCTATATCATGAGCTATGATATCCAACCTTTAACTACCCTCGAAGAAAAAGAATCGCTTCTGAAAGAGGCTGTAGAAAATGATTTTGTTCTGTTTTTCGAACACGATTTTTATACTGAATGCTGTACTCTGGAAAGCACTGCAAAGGGAGTGAAAGTCAAAGAAAAATATACTCTGGCAGAAATAAGCGGCCATTGAAATAAAGATAGCAAAGATTATTTTCAATCCAAAGGCTTACAATTGCTCTGTTAACTATTTATTTGTTTATTTTGTCGGGCAGATTTCCAAAATCATCCTGCTATGACAAAACAAATAGTTTTTTTAGTCATCCTGCTTATTACTCTGGGCACATTTGCATGGACTATGCGGCGGCTTGCCCGTTTCTTCAATCTTACTCAGCCTGCTTTTCCGGTTAAAGATATCGGGAAGCGACTGGCTTTAACCCTTCGTGTTGCATTTGGCCAAAGTAAAATTCTCCGATGGCCCTTCGCAGGACTTTTTCATGCTCTGGTATTTTGGGGTTTCGTTGTGATAACCCTTGGAAGCATTGAAATGGTGATTGACGGTCTTTTTGGAACCGAAAGGATAATGGGATTTTTAGGTCCTGTTTACGATGTTGTTATCGGAAGTGGTGATGTGTTTGCAGCCATAGTTTTAATTTCCATACTTGTTTTCATAATAAGGAGGGTTTTCCACAATATCAAACGGTTCAAAGGAAGAGAAATTAAAAGGATATCAACAATTGATGCCTATATTGCGTTAACCATGATTTTATTCCTCATGATCTCGTTGCTGGGAATGAACATCGGGTATGTTATTCTTCATGGCAAAGATTTTACAGGTGTATATCCTGTAAGTCAATGGCTGGCAGGATATTTTGCTCCCAAAATGAGCAATAATACCGCCGGCACCCTTTTCGAGGTAAGCTGGTGGGTTCATATCATTCTGATTTTCATTTTTGCAAATATTCTTCCTTACAGTAAGCATTTCCATGTATTTACTTCTATCCCCAATGTTTTTCTTAGCCGTCTGGATCCTCTGGGTTATCTGCCCAATATGGAGAATGTCATGAATGAAGTCCGGCTGATGCTTAATCCTGAAGCATCAGTAGCTGAATCGCCGGTTGTTAGCAGATTTGGTGTGAAAGATATTGAAGATGTTAACTGGAAAAATTATCTGGATTCACTGGCATGTACTGAGTGCGGGCGATGTACTGCGGTTTGTCCTGCAAATATCACCGGAAAAAAGCTCTCACCCCGAAAAATATTTATTGATCTGAGGGCAAGAATGAAAGAAAAAGGACCTGGTTTGGTTAAAAACGGGAAAGAATTCACTGACAATAAAAGTCTGTTACGTGATTATATAACTGAAGAGGAGCTTTGGGCATGTACAACCTGCAATGCCTGCGCTCAGGAATGTCCTGTAAACATAAACCATCCAACACTGATTATTGATATGCGGCGTTATCTGGTCATGGAAGAAGCTGCTGCTCCTGCTGAACTAAACATGATGTTTACCAATATTGAAAACAATGGAGCTCCCTGGCAGCGCAGTCAGGATGACAGACTGCTATGGGCTGAAGGATTGTAATGGCGCTGAGATCATTATTAGTGGAAAATTGAATTGTGGCATTTAAGATCAGAAATTGATGAATATTTTGGAACGTTTATTAAATAAAAAGTGATTTTTATTCATTGCAAAAAACCAATTGATGAACATACAGCATCAGGATAACCCAAAATTAAAAACACAAATCCATGAATATAAAGCTTCCTATAATGTCAGAACTGCAGGCTCAGAACAAACAACCTGAATATCTTTACTGGGTTGGTTGTGCCGGAGCTTTTGACGATCGTTACCAGAAAGTGGCGCGTGCTTTTACACGTATATTAAACCATCTTGGTATTGATTATGCAGTTCTTGGCAAAGAAGAAACCTGTAACGGTGACCCGGCACGCCGGGCAGGTAACGAAATGCTTTTTCACTTACAGGCTTCAATGGTTGTTGAAACATTTGAACGTTACGACATAAAGAAGATCATAACAACTTGTCCGCATTGTTATAATACTTTTAAAAACGAATACCCCGATGTGGGCTGGAGTGGTGAGGTAATTCACCACAGCCAGTTTTTGAATTATTTGATTGAAGAAGGCAAACTAAAAGTACCGGCTGATACATTCAACGGAAGCAGGGTTGTTTTCCATGATCCATGCTACCTGGGCAGGGCAAACGGTGAATATGAAGCCCCCCGGAAAGTGATTGATTCCATGAAAACTGAAAGGGTTGAAATGCAGCGCAACAAAAGTTTTGCACTTTGCTGTGGTGCCGGAGGTGCGCAAATGTTCAAGGAAGCTGAGCCGGGAAGCAAGGAAATCTATGCTGAACGTACTGAAGAAGCTCTTGGCACAGGTGCTTCAGTAATTGCTACTGCCTGCCCGTTTTGTATGACCATGCTCACTGATGGAATAAAATACCAGAACAGGGAAGAAGACGTTAAAAACCTTGATATTGCCGAAATGATTGCAAATGCCCTCGGATTATAACTGTACAGCAGTGGATATTTACCCTACTCATGTCATCAGTCATACATTAACAGGTTCGCACGGGCACCTGATAAGGCTTCCTATGCTTTTCCCATTCAAACCCGGGCAGGTGGCTGGACTTACTTTAAATGATACAATTCCTGTACGGATATACAGTATTGCCGGCTCTGATTTTAAAAACTGGATTGAATTCCTTTTTGATGTTAAATCACAGGGGGTTCTTACTCCAAAACTTGCAGAACTTAAAGCCGGAGACAGGATTTTTATGTCAAAACCTTTTGGAACCTTTGTAGCAGACGAAAGACCTGCATACTGGATAGCCGCAGGAACAGGTGTGGCTCCTTTCAAAATCATGGCTGACGCGGGGTTGTATGTTAATAAATACCTTATTCACGGGGTTGGCGAATCAAAGGATTTTTATTTCCGGGAATATTTTGAAGAAACACTAGGAGAAAATTACATTAAATGCTGTAGCAGAGATAATTCAAAAGATTGTTTCAAAGGTCGGGTTACCAATTATATCGAGCAGTTGCCGGCACTTCCGGCAGATATTAATTATTATTTGTGTGGCAGCGCCGAAATGGTAATTGAAACCAGAGATCTGCTGATCTCAAAAGGTATATCGTTTGAAAATATTATTGCAGAAATCTATTTCTAACTCTGTAAAACAACGAATTAAAATATTAGACTTTATTAAAACCATCAGCAAATAAATATTTAAACTATGCAAAAACAAGCGTTGTTCGGGAAAACGCCCGACGAACTAAAAACAATTGTAAAACAACTCAACCTGCCTGCATTTACTGCAAAACAGCTTGCTGACTGGTTTTATAAAAAACATGTAAGCAGATTCGACGAAATGACCAACCTTTCAAAAGAAGTTCGTCAACTGCTGGAAGATCAGTTTATTACAGGTTTAACCGAACCAATAAAAGTACAGGTATCAGTTGATGGCACAAAAAAGTATCTGTACCGATCATTACAGGGTAAATATATTGAAACAGCATATATCCCTGAAAATGACCGTCATACATTATGCGTTTCAACCCAGGTTGGTTGTAAAATGGGATGTTTTTTTTGTATGACTGCCAAACAGGGATTTCAGGGGCAACTTACTGCCGGAGAGATCCTTAATCAGATACGAAGCTTACCGGAGCGAGATCTGATAACCAATATTGTTTACATGGGTATGGGTGAACCCCTCGACAATCTTGATGAAACCATGAAAAGTCTCGAAATAATAACCTCGGATTATGGTTTCGCAATGAGTCCGAAACGTATTACGGTTTCAACAATTGGTATTATCCCGGGCATGAAAACATTTATTGAGAAAAGCCGGTGCAATCTTGCTGTCAGTCTTCATTCTCCGTTTGAAGAAGACAGAAAAAAGCTTATGCCTATCCAGAATGTTTATCCACTCAGCGAAGTACTTGACACCATCCGCAGTTATGATTTCTCGCGGCAGCGCCGGATTTCATTTGAATATATCATGTTCAAGGGATTAAACGATACACCCCGCCATGTAAAAGAACTGGCGCGTGTTCTCAATGGTATCCGATGCAGAATCAATCTGCTGAGATTTCATCCAATACCGGGCACGCCTCTTCAATCATCAGAAAATATTACAATTGAATGGTTTCGTGATGAACTGAAATCAAAAGGCTTTATGACCACAATACGGCAATCACGCGGACAGGACATTGAAGCAGCCTGCGGAATGCTGTCAACCAAAGAATTACTGAATAAGAAAACGGATTAAGAATAATTTATAAAAATCCCAACTCCAGCATTGCAACTTCGCTCATCATATCTTTATCCCAGGGAGGTTCGAAAGTAAGTATAACCTCAGACTTTTTTATCCCTTTGATTGACCTCAGAGCCTGTTCTACTTTAGTCGGAAGAACCTCAGCTTCAGGGCAATTAGGAGTGGTAAGGGTCATGGTTAGCTTCACTTCATAGTTTGCTGAAACTTCAATGCCATAGATAAGACCAAGATCATAAATATTTACCGGGATTTCAGGGTCATAAATTTGTCGTAATTCTTCTACTATACGATCTTCAATTGCTTTAATATGTTCTTTGTTGTCCATTGGAAATTACTCTTTAGTTTTAAATGCCAGGGCATACATTTTTATCTGCTTTATCATTGAAGCCAGTCCGTTTGAACGGGTTGGCGATAAATGCTGAGTAAGCCCTATAGTATTAATAAAATCGAGGTTGGCATTAATTATCTCATCCGGAGTTCGGTTATCAAACACGCGAACCAACAGGCTGATTATTCCGCGGGTAATAACAGCATCACTATCAGCGGTAAAATGTATTTTGCCATTTGCGTGTTCGGCATGTAGCCACACCCTCGATTGACAACCATGTATAAGGTTTTTATCGGTTTTATGTTTCGGATCAATAACCGGCAGCGATTTACCCATCTCGATCAGATAATTATAACGATCCAACCAATCATCATAAATCTCAAATTCTGATATTACCTGGTTTTCAACCTCTTTAATTGAAAGCATATTATATTAATTTCTTGTTTCTGATTAAATTCTTAAAATATAAAATCGGATTTTTATTGTAAATATATCTTCGTGTTCTAATAAAATTCCAGGAAAAAAATTCTGGCTATATAATCTCACGATCAATAGTTTAATACAACATTTCCTTTACTTTTTCTATTGCCCCGATCAAAACATCAATTTCTTTTTCAGTATTATAAAACGACAATGATGCCCGAATAGTCCCGGGAATATCAAAATGTTCCATAATAGGCTGTGTACAATGATTTCCGGTTCTGACAGCTACACCAAAACGATCAATAATTGCTCCGGCATCGTATGGATGGATTTTATCAATAAGAAATGAAACAACACTGGTTTTTTCGGGCGCTGTGCCAATAAAACGGATTTCTTTAACAGTTGACAATTGTTTGTTAAGATAGTCAAGCAAAGCTTTTTCGCGTTCGGCAATAAAATCCAGACCAATATCCTGAATGTACTCCAGAGCCTTTCCCAGTGCGATAGCTCCACCAACATTTGGAGTGCCGGCTTCGAACCTGAAAGGCAGGTCATTAAACGTAGTTTTGCTGAAAGTAACAATCTTTATCATTTCACCCCCACTTTTAAACGGAGGCATTTCCTCAAGCAATTCTTCCCTGCCGTACAAAACCCCAATACCCATTGGAGCAAAGGTTTTATGACCTGAAAAACAATAAAAATCGCATCCAAGCTCCTGAACATCAATAACCATATGAGCCGAAGCCTGTGCGCCATCAATTGTAACAGGAATGTTTAGTTCATGAGCTGCATCAATTATCTTTTTTATAGGAACAATCGTTCCCAGCGAATTGCTTACATGAGTGACCGAAACCATTTTGGTTCGCGGATTAAGCAGTTTAAGGTAGGCTTCAAAATCAAGAGTCCCGTCATCGAGCATAGGTATCACTCTGAGAACTGCTCCTGTTTGTTCGCAAAGTATCTGCCAGGGAACAATATTTGAATGGTGTTCGAGCTCAGAAACAATAATTTCATCGCCTTTTCCAATAAATTTTTTGCCATACGAAGCTGCCACAAGGTTTAACGATTCAGTGGTGCCGCTGGTAAAAACAATCTCATGGGTATTCCTTGCATTTATAAACTTTTGAACCTTAATTCTTGCCTGCTCAAAAGCCTCTGATGCTAAATTGCTTAAATGATGCGCTCCCCTGTGAACATTTGAATTTTGCTCAGTATAATATTTAGTCAAAGCATCAATAACAACGGAGGGTTTTTGTGTGGTAGCTGCATTATCAAAATAAACCAAAGGTTTACCATAAACTTCGCGACTCAAAATCGGAAAATCGTTTCTGATTTTTTCAATATCCTGTTTTATATTCATAGCTGTTATTGAATTTAGCTTTTATTTTATACCTGAAAGGTCAATATCAAAAGATATTTTTCTGCCATCCCTGCAATTAAGAATACACTGATCACAAATTGAGAGGTCGCCTCTCAGACGTTTTGACACCATTTCGTTTATCCTGTTCCGCAATGGTTCTATCCTGATCTTATCAATAATGGCTGAAGCAAAGGCATTCATCAAAGACATACGGGCTACCTCTTCCGATATGCCCCTTGAGCGCATGTAAAACATTGCTTCATTATCCAACTGCCCTACTGTTGACCCGTGGCTACATTTTACGTCATCAGCATAAATTTCCAGTTGAGGGTTTGAATCAATTGTAGCTTTATCAGTTAAAAGGATATTCTGGTTTTTCTGATAAGCATTAGTTTTTTGTGCATCTTTTCTTACCAATACTAATCCGTTAAACACACCTGTAGCCTGATCATCAAGGATACCTTTAAAAAGCTGACTGCTGTAATTATCCGGTTTTGCATGGTCAACAAGAATATTATTATCAACATGCTGCTCTTTATCAAGAAGATAAAGCCCATAAAGCTCAGCATTACAATTCCTGCCGTCAAGCAAAACATTTATATTATTACGGATAGTGCCCGGATTAAGTGTAAGCACATTGGTTAGCATGTTACTGTTACTTTTTTGTGTGATCCAGGCATTGGTGATGAGGGTTGAATCGTTGTCCTTGTTCTGCAGTTTGTAATTTTCAAACTCAGCGTTTTCGTCAATAAACACTTCTGTTACTGAATTAATCAGACTGTGTTTATGCAGCAGCGAATGGTCGCAGTATAGCAATTGAAGTTTACTGTTCCTGCCAAGGATAATTAAGTTTCGGGGCTGAATAAATAAGTTTTCTGTCAGATTTATCAGATTGATGATTTGCACCGGCTTATCAACAACAACATTATCCGGCACATATACAAACAACCCATCCTGAGCAAATGCTGTGTTCAGGGCTACCAATCCGTTATTCTGGAATGGAGCATATTTCCCGTAATATTTTTCAATGATTTCAGGAAATTGAACAAATGCACTTGCAAGGCTTCCTACTATCACACCTCCAGGCAAATGGTTGATTCCTCCATTTTGATGTACGAACCATCCGTTTAACTGAGCAAACAGGTGAGATTCAAGTTCATGCACTTCACACATAAACAATTTTCCAACATCGGTAAATTGCTCAAATGGTTCAAAATGATGTACATATTCAAGTTTAAGCGGTTTTGAAAGGTTGGTATTTCGCCATTTTTCATGCTTACTGCTCGGAAAACCAACTTTTTCAAATTCCTGTATTGCCTCTTGTCTTAATTGTTTTAAATAAGGATTATCGTTGTTGAAGTTTTTTCGCATTGTCTCGTGAAACAACTCCACCATCTTATCCTTAAAACTATATTCTGTCAATATATTATCCATATTATCAGATTTTCCTGGGTTAGCGCCAAATCAAGTGATCAACAATTTGTTTCAGGTATTTTTTCTTATCCAATCGTAACCTTTTTCTTCAAGTTCAAGAGCAAGTTCTCTATTACCCGATTTCACAATACGTCCATCAAAGAGTACATGAACAAAATCGGGGATGATATAATCGAGCAGCCTCTGATAATGTGTAATAACTATGAAAGCATTGTCTTTACTGCGAAGTTCGTTAACACCTGTTGCCACGACACGAAGTGCATCAATATCCAAACCCGAATCAGTTTCGTCAAGCATAGCCAATCGGGGTTGAAGCATTGCCATCTGAAAAATCTCATTCTTTTTCTTTTCTCCTCCTGAGAATCCTTCATTTACTGAACGATTGGTCATATTGCTGTGAATATCAAGCATTTTTTTTGCTTCATTCATTTTTGCCAAAAATTCAGGAGCAGGAATAGGGTCAAGACCTTTATATTTTCGTTGTTCGTTAATAGCAGTACGCATAAAATTAATGATGCTTACTCCCGGGATTTCAACAGGGTACTGGAATCCAAGAAAGATACCTTCGCAGGCGCGCTGCTCAACAGGCAGATCAAGCAAATTCTTGCCATCAAATAAAACCTGACCTCCGGTTACTTCAAAGACATCTCTTCCGGCAATAATTGAAGCAAGAGTACTTTTCCCTGTTCCGTTAGGACCCATTATAGCATGAACTTCACCTGCCTTTACCTCAAGATTTATTCCCTTGAGAATTTCCTTACCTTTTATTGATACTTTTAAGTCTCTTATACTTAGCATTTTAGTTAATTTAAAATTTAATCCTGAACAACATATCTTTTTTAACTTACCATTTAAAAATCTGAAGATGTTTGACCAACTTGTCGAAGTTGCAGGCTTTCACCAATAAACCTAAATCGAAGAACGAACTCTAAATTTACCGTATATGTTCAATTAAAGCACTTTACCCGCCATTTTGGCAAACTGGATTTTACAAGCTGAGCTGTTTTCTAATTCTACAAATTCGTATTCAAGCTTAGCTATAAAAAGGTCTCCCTCAATAGTTTTGAGTTTATCTATTGTTGCTTTAATAGCGTATTCTGATTGGTCAATTCCTATCCATTTTCTTCCATTTGTTTGAGCAGATTTTAATGTTGTGCCTGAACCACAGAAACAATCGAGTACAATACTGTTCTCATTGGAAGAAGTGCGAACTATTAAATCCAATAAATCAGGATTTTTCTCAGTTGGATATGTTGGATATTGTGGGTCTTTGTATTCCCAAATATCTTGTACTCGTTTCCCTTTTCTTTCATCTGCAAAAATGATTTTTCTTGGATTACCGGTTGAAGACCATTCTATCAAACCATCTCTGTCCCATTGTTCTAGTGTCTCAACATCAGTTCTCCAATGCCTTCCCTTAGGTGGTAAAATTCCTTTAAAAGGTTGGTTAGATTTGCCTTTCCACGTTTCTCCAGGTGCGTGAATGGGTACAGTCGTATATCTCTTTCCTTGCTTGTCTATCTTTGGGAAAAGCTTTTCATAATCTTTTTCAGTATATTTTTCCCTTGGTTCATTCCAAATTGGATTATTTGTCTTTGTATAAAAAAGTATGAGGTCTTTTATATTTCCATAACCAAGCCTATTGAAATTTTTTGGATTACATTTAATTCTTGTAATGTCATTTCTGAAATTTCCTATTCCAAAAACTTCATCCATTACTATTTTAACATAATGCCCAACTTTATAATCAATATGAAGATAAATAGAACCTTGCTCAGACATTAATTCTTTTAACAAGACTAACCTTTGCCTAATAAAGTCCAAAAAATCGTTCCCAATTAACTCATCTGAATAAGCTACTTCACCATACCTTGAATTGCTAATAGTTGAAGCTCGTCCATCAGTAATTGTAAAAATACCACCTGTTGCAAAAGGCGGATCTATATAAACTAAATCAATCTTACCTTTCAAATCTTTTTCGTTTAATAGGTAATTGAGCCCTTTAATATTATCAGATTTTATAAGTAAGTTATTCATATTTTTATATTTGATAAAGAAACTCCCTTAAAACAAGAGCGCTCATTATGTTGTAATCTTTATAAGTTTCTGTAATTAACTTATACATTTTATTTTTTCCTTCAATAAAAAGCACTCCATCAAGAATTGCAATCTTTACAGCTTTTACTCCCTTTATTTTAATAGTACTAATAGCATCATTGAACTGTGCGTTTTGATGCCCACCAAAATCAGTTAAAAATTTAGCTTCTCCAATTACATATTGTTTATTAAAACGACCAACAAAATCCAATCCTTTGTTGTGTTTGTACCCTAAATGCTCTCTTGCAAAATTCATCATTGCGTTATCACCAGCATCTAAAATCGCATCTTTGTCATTACTTAAAAATTCTTCTAAAGATGTTGGCTCAATGCCCAATGATTTTCTGTTCAACCAATCACGAAACATTGGACCAATTTGCCGATTAGTTTCTTTTGGTTCACTGCATCTTTCAAAAATTTTATCAAGTCCCATTTCATATAAACGACCACAAATTCTATTTATCGTTCTTGGATTTCTATCTATAGCTGTGCTATCTCTTTTAAGATAGGCAATATAACTATCTTTAATAGGAAATAAATCAAATTTCAATAGCTGTCTAATTAGCAAATCATTATCTTTTTTGTTGAAAGATTTTTCAACTTCTGCCCAAATGTTATTATTAATATTTCTTATTCCTTCTGGAATTGTAGGATAAACTTGAAACAAGTCGTCTAAATATGACCTTTGGTTAGCGTATTCTATACTCAATTCAATCCATTTATTCATAATTGCAAATATACTGTTTATTATTCACTCTGGTTTAGTTCGTAACCTTGCTCGTACCACCACTTTATCCTACACTTCCCTCCAGGCTGACAGCCAGAAGCTTTTGTGCTTCAACAGCAAATTCCATAGGTAAATGTTTCAACACTTCCTTGGCATAACCATTTACAATCAGCGCAATAGCATTTTCAGTATCAATACCTCTTTGTTTACAGTAAAACAACTGATCTTCTGATATTTTTGAGGTAGTTGCTTCGTGCTCTAATATTGATGATGAATTTTCATTATGGATATACGGAAATGTATGCGCCCCGCATTTATCGCCCAGCAGAAGCGAATCGCACTGAGTGAAATTCCTTGCATTTACAGCACGCTTTATCACTTTTACCAAGCCGCGATAGCTATTATTGCTTTTTCCTGCCGAAATACCTTTTGAGATAATAGTGCTTCTTGTGTTCTTGCCAATATGTATCATTTTAGTCCCGGTATCAGCCTGCTGATGATTATTGGTAACGGCTACTGAATAGAACTCTCCGATGGAGTTATCACCCTGGAGTATTACACTTGGGTATTTCCAGGTAATTGCCGAACCGGTTTCTACCTGGGTCCATGAGATTTTTGAATTATTTCCCTTGCAAATACCACGTTTGGTAACAAAATTATATACTCCGCCCTCTCCATTCTTATTTCCCGGATACCAGTTTTGCACGGTTGAGTATTTCACTTCAGCATCTTTCATTGCAATGATCTCAACAATTGCTGCATGAAGCTGATTTTCTGAACGTGAAGGCGCGGTGCATCCTTCCATATAACTAACATAACTGCCTTCTTCAGCTATTATGAGTGTACGCTCAAACTGACCGGTATTTGCAGCATTGATACGAAAATAGGTGGATAGCTCAAGCGGACATCTTACTCCTTTGGGGATGAAGCAAAATGAACCATCAGAAAAAACGGCTGAATTTAATGCAGCGAAATAATTATCATCAGGAGGAACTACTGTTGCCAAATATTTCTCAACCAGATCGGGGTGGTTTTGAACCGCTTCGCTGAACGAACAAAAAACAATCCCATGTTTTGAAAGAGTTTCAGTGAAGGTTGTTTTCACTGAAACACTGTCAATTACAGCATCAACAGCCACACCTGTAAGGCGCTTTTGTTCATCAAGCGAAATACCAAGTTTGTTAAAAGTTTCTATCAGCTCAGGATCCACCTGATCAAGACTTTCAAGCTCAGGTTTCTTTTTTGGAGCGGCATAATAAATAATGTCCTGATAATCAATAGGAGGATATTTTAAATGTGCCCAATCAGGCTCTTTCATGGTTAACCATTTACGGTAAGCATTTAGCCGGAACTCAAGCATAAAAGGCGGTTCATTCTTCTTTGCCGACAATGCCCGTATAGTATCTTCATTCAATCCTTTTGGAAATATATCCATTTCCAGATCGGTGTAAAAACCATATTTGTAGTCCTGACTGGTAACTTCGTCTAATATATTTTGCTGGTTATTACTCATTCTGTGAGGTTTATACAGTTACTTAATTAGATTAAATTTAATTAGCAAAAGTAGTAATTAAATCCGTGCTGCAAACAAATAATTGCTTTCAGCATAATTGAAATACGCTATAATTCAACAATTTAATAACAAAAATGTTCTGTATTATCAAGGGTTTTGAAAGAAATGAAAATTAAAAGGGAGCTTAACAAAATCATGTTTTTATTGACATGAATTACATATGAACCAAGAAAATATGACAGGCTTAACAAACAATAAATCCTTTCCTGATTCTTTCCAAAAATAATGTTATTGACTAAAACACAACATTTTAGATGAGTTTAGCCATTTGCAGTATGATTACATCTCTTTTTTCTGATTCTGACTAAGCAAATATATTTCAATATCCTGCAATATATGATCAATTCTTTTTGAAGCCTGGGGCTTAATTTGCTGCACAAGAGCAACTTCCGGAATATTTTTAAAAGTTCTCATCAGGTCTTTAATGTCCAGAAGGCTCGGAAATTCATCAATAAAGAAAAAATAGTCAATAGGCTGAAGATCAGCAAGAAGTATATCTTTATTCAGATTTTTATTTGGGATAAGGATCCAATTGTTTTTATATTGCTCACTGTAATATCTGAACAGCGGAAAATGCTGAACCTCATGAGTTTTAACTGCCATAACAGATATATCGCTTCCTCTTTTCAAACCAATATTAAGGGCATTGTTTATATGAAAGCACAATTTATAATCAACCAGTCGGGAAACTATCCCTATGATCGTGAAATTGTCGGATTCACCTGTAAATATCTTGTGTTTTTTAATCATCGGTCATAAAAATACAAAACCGGATATAAATATCAGATAAAAAGCAACTTACTTTTTATCAGGAAACAAATCAAAAACAGCTTTTAAAATACCATCAGTATCAAAACCACATTCACGCTGCAATTCCCCAATACTGCCATGCTCAATAAATCTATCAGGTATTCCAAGTCTTACAACTGTTGCATTATAGTTATTATCAGTCATAAACCCAATAACTGCACTACCCAGTCCCCCATTTATTGTGCCATTCTCTACGGTGATGACTTTCCTGAATTTATGAAATACCTGATGCAGAATGTTTTCATCAATTGGCTTCAGAAAACGCATATTGTAATGAGCCGCAGTAATGCCTGAACCAATCAGTCTCTCTTTAACGGTTTTAATATAATTACCCACATGACCAATGGTTAGAACAGCAAGATCGTCGCCATCAGAAACCATGCTGCCTTTTCCTGTTTCCAGATACTTAAATGGTGTTTCCCATTCTGTCATTACGCCGTTCCCTCTTGGGTAGCGTATTACAAAAGGTCCGGTTTTAACTGACTGGGCTGTAAACATCAGGTTGCGCAATTCTTCCTCGTTAATAGGTGAAGAGATGATCATATTGGGAATGGCATTAAAATAAGCCAGATCATAAGCTCCGTGATGAGTTGCACCGTCTTCGCCAACCAAACCTCCCCGATCAAGGCAGAATATAACAGGCAATTTCTGTAAAGCCACGTCGTGGATTACCTGATCGTAAGCCCGCTGCATAAAACTCGAATAAATATTGCAATAGGGAACCATACCTCCGGCAGCCAGGCCGGCTGAAAAAGTAACTGCGTGTTGCTCAGCAATACCCACATCAAAAACTCTTTCAGGCATCTTCTCCATCATATATGTAAGAGAGCAACCTGTTGGCATTGCGGGAGTTATTGCTACAATTTTATCATTCTGACCGGCAAGTTCAAGAATGGTTTTGCCAAAAACATCCTGGTATTTTGGAGGTGTATCTCCGCATTGATTAGAAATCAACGAACCTGTGTTGCGATCAAACTGTCCGGGTGCATGATAGGTTGTCTGATCTTTTTCGGCATATGGAAAACCTTTGCCTTTTTTGGTAATAACATGTAAAAGTTTGGGACCCGGGATATTTTTCAGATCACTAAGTAACTGCGTTAACCTTATCACATCATGACCATCCACCGGACCAAAATATCTGAAATTAAAGGCTTCAAACAAATTACTGCGCCGGAATATTGTTGATTTTAAAGCATTTCCAACCTGCTTGATAATGGCACGGGAGTTCTTACCATATGTACTTTTACCTCCAAACATCAGCCACACTCTGTCCTTTAGCTTATTATAGGTTTGTGAGGTAACAATATCAGTAAGATATTCCTTAATAGCCCCAACGTTTTTGTCAATTGCTATTCCATTGTCATTAAGTATTACCAGCAGGTTCGATTTTGAAACACCTGCATTATTAAGCCCTTCCAGGGCCATCCCAGCGGTCATTGAACCATCACCGATTATAGCAACATGATTACGATCAGTTTCTTTTAAAAACCCTGATGCAAGAGCCATTCCAAGTGCTGCTGATATAGAAGTAGAGGAATGTCCGGTACCAAAGGCATCGTATTCACTTTCTTCCCTTCTCGGGAACCCGCTGATACCTTTATATGATCTGTTAGTATGAAATAAATCGCGTCTGCCGGTAAGTATTTTATGAGCATAAGCCTGATGCCCAACATCCCAGATAAGACGGTCGTAAGGAGTATTATAAACGTAATGCAGAGCCACTGCAAGTTCCACAACTCCAAGGCTTGCCCCTAAATGTCCGGGATTAAAGGAAGTAACATCTATTATAAACTGCCTTAATTCATTGCACAATTCAGGTAAGAGCTCCTTGTCAAGAAGCTTCAGATCAGCAGGTTGCTGAATTGATGCCAGTAATTTCCCGACTTCTGTAGTCATAAATCTTAATTGGTTTTTACAATTACTGTAGCGGCAAAATTAATACATTTGATAGAAGTGCAATTTATTCAAACAGAGTCATTAGCCCGAAAACTATTTTCAAACCTATCCTTTTGTTATGCTGTGTTTTATTGATTAACAAAAAATCCGCTGAATTATTTTACAACGTAAGCCTGTTCTTGTTCCGTCAGTTAACGAAAACTGAATTTCTAATCCTTATTATGACAACCTATAAACTACAGGTCAGGTATCTGCTTCCTTTAATTTTTCTATTTTTGCGCCCGCCAGAGTTCCGGGGCATTATTCAGTTACTTAATCACAACAAGGAAGATGGACTATAATTTTAATGAGATAGAAAAAAAATGGCAGCAATACTGGAAGGAAAAAGAAACCTACAGGGTTGATATTGACCATAATAAACCCAAATATTATGTTCTTGATATGTTTCCATATCCGTCAGGAGCAGGGCTGCATGTAGGGCATCCACTTGGTTATATTGCTTCTGATATTTATTCGCGGTACAAACGCCTGAAAGGATTCAACGTGCTGCATCCTATGGGTTTTGATGCTTATGGTTTGCCTGCCGAACAATATGCCATTCAAACAGGGCAACATCCTGCAATCACTACTGAGAAAAACATAAATCGCTATAAAGAACAGCTTGAAAGAATCGGGTTCAGTTATGACTGGAGCCGGGAAGTACAAACATGTGATCCTAAATATTATAAATGGACTCAATGGACTTTTATTAAGCTTTTTAATTCATGGTACAATAATAATTCCGATAAAGCTGAACCTATTGAAACCCTTATTTCTGAGTTTGAACGCAACGGAAATGCAAAAACAAAGGCTGCAACATCAGAAAAAAATATTTTCACAGCTTCCGAGTGGTTAAACATGAATAAAGCAGAGCGTCAGCATGTCCTGATGAACTACAGGCTGGCATATCTGGCTGAAACAATGGTGAACTGGTGCCCTGAACTTGGAACTGTACTGGCTAATGATGAAGTAAGCAACGGCTATTCCGTTCGTGGCGGACATCTGGTTGAACGCAAAATGATGCGTCAGTGGCAATTACGCATCACTGCCTACGCTCAGCGACTTAATGAGGGGCTGGATAGAATTGACTGGTCAGAATCCCTGAAGGAGATACAGCGTAACTGGATAGGACGCTCAGAAGGAGCAGTGATGTATTTCCCGGTTGAAAGCAATATAGGGGAAAAACTGGAAATTGATATTTTTACCACACGGCCTGATACTATTTTTGGTGCTACCTATATGGTTATGGCACCTGAACATGAACTTGTTGATCAGATTAAAACCCCTGAACATACTCAGGCGGTTGACGATTATGTTTACTGGGCTAAAAACCGAAGTGACAGGGAACGCATGGCCGAAGTAAAAAAGGTAAGCGGAGTTTTTACAGGAGCCTATGCCATTAATCCTTTGAATCAGGAAAAAATTCCCGTCTGGATTGCCGATTATGTACTTATGGGCTATGGTTCCGGAGCTATAATGGCTGTTCCGGGACACGACAGCCGTGATTTTGCGTTTGCACGACATTTTAATTTGCCTATTATTCAGGTTATTTGCCGCGATGGAGAATCTCCGTCAGATACTGCATCATGGGAAGAATCTTATGATGCAAAGGAAGGAGTAGTTGTAAATTCAGGATTTATAACAGGCTTGAGTGTTGAAGAAGGTATCAGGAAAATAATTGAAAGGATTGAAGAAAACGGTATAGGATACGGAACAGTAAATTACCGTCTGCATGATGCCATATTCAGCCGCCAACGTTACTGGGGTGAGCCTTTCCCGATATACTACAAAGATGATATCCCATATACATTGTTAGAGGATTCATTACCTCTTGAGCTTCCTGAAATAGATGCATATCTGCCAACAGAAACCGGTGAACCGCCTTTGGCCCGTGCCAAAAACTGGAAGAACAAAGATGGCTATCCGCTGGAGACAAATACAATGCCGGGGTTTGCAGGATCAAGCGGATATTATCTGCGTTATATGGACCCGTGGAATGACAATGAATATTTCTCAACAGAAAGCAATGATTACTGGCAAAATGTTGATTTATACATTGGCGGTGCCGAACATGCAACAGGGCATTTGATTTATTCCAGATTCTGGAACAAGTTTTTGTACGATCTCGGTTTAGTCTGCAAGGATGAGCCTTTCCAGAAACTGATAAACCAGGGAATGATACAGGGTAGATCAAACTTTGTCTATAAACTTAAGAACTCCAAAGTTTTTGTTTCTCACGGTTTGAAGAACGATGACGAAGTAATCCCAATGCATGTAGAAGTAAGCCTTGTTGAGAACGACATTCTTGATATTGAGGCATTTCGCAAATGGAGACCAGAATTTGCTGATGCTGAGTTCATACTTGAAAATGGTAAGTATATCTGCGGATGGGAAGTTGAAAAAATGTCGAAATCAAAATACAATGTTGTCAATCCCGATGATCTGATTGACAAATATGGTGCTGACACCCTGCGGCTGTATGAAATGTTTCTGGGTCCGCTGGAACAGTCAAAACCATGGGATACCAACGGCATTGAAGGAGTATTTCGCTTTATACGTAAGCTGTGGCGCTTATTCCACGATAATGACAATAATTATAATGTGAGTGAGGAAGAACCCACTGAAAAGGAACTGAAGATACTTCACAAAACTATTAAAAAAGTTGGCGAAGATATTGAACGGTTTTCGTTTAATACTTCAGTGAGTTCATTTATGATCTGCGTAAATGACCTTGCCGAGCAAAAATGCAATAAAAAAGCTATCCTTCAGGAACTTGTGATCCTCATCTCGCCTTATGCGCCACATTTGGCTGAAGAATTATGGCATAAGCTGGGTCATACTGAAAGTGTTTATAATGCTGTTTTCCCGGAATATGATGAAAAATACCTTGTTGAAAACACTTTTGAATATCCGGTTTCATTTAACGGAAAAATGCGTTTTAAGATTGAACTCCCCCTCGATATGCCGGTTCCGGAAATTGAAAAAGCCGTGCTTGAAGCTAATGAATCAGCTAAATGGCTTGAAGGCAAAACCCTTCGAAAATTCATTGTTGTACAGGGCAGGATCATTAATGTCGTAATATAATAAATTGACTGGCTATATTGTTAGTTAATTTATTTGATATTTTTACCTGATTATTCCAACAATGGTATTACTTTTGCAAATCAATGCCCACAAGTAGCATTTAAGTTAGTTAGTTTACCTTAATTTTCATATTCCAAGTTGATTAGTTTAATTAATTATTAAGCAATTACTTTAACTCAATCCCAAAATGAAGAACAAATATTTTGACCTCATTGAGCAAACTTTTGATTTTCCGACTGAGGAATTCAAAGTAATTGATGATGAATTGTATTTCAATGATATACCTATGATGGATATCATTAAGCAATATGGAACACCTGTTAAGCTTACATATCTGCCAAAAATAAGCAAGCAGATTCAAAAAGCCAGGCGCTTGTTCAATGTTGCTATGGCAAAGGTTGACTACGAAGGCGAATATCATTATTGTCTTTGTACAAAAAGCTCACATTTTTCATTTATCTTAGAAGAAGTATTGAAAAATGATGCTCACATCGAAACCTCTTCGGCTTTTGATATTAATATCATTGAGCAGCTTTATGAAGAAGGGAAATTTGAGAAGGACAACTATATTATCTGTAATGGTTTTAAGCGACCGCAATATATTGAAAATATCATCAATCTCATTGACAACGGCTTTGTTAACACCATTCCAATTATTGACAACCTTGGAGAAATTGATCATTATGAAGAAAGACTGACTAAAAAATGTAAGCTTGGAATCAGAATTGCTTCTGAAGAAGAACCAAGATTTGAGTTTTATACTTCAAGGCTGGGAGTCAGATATAATGATATTATCCCGTTTTATGAGGCAAAAATAAAAGACAACCCCAAGTTTGAACTAACAATGCTTCATTTCTTCATTAATACAGGTATCCGCGATAATGCCTATTATTGGAATGAGCTTCAAAAATGTGTGAACGTATATTGTGATCTGAAAAAAATATGCCCCGAACTCACATCACTTAATATTGGAGGAGGTTTTCCAATAAAGAATTCCTTATCGTTTAACTATGACTATGAATACATGGCTGAAGAGATCGTATCGCAGATAAAAACCGCATGTGTTCGCAATGAAGTACCTGAACCTGATATATTTACTGAGTTTGGTTCTTATACAGTTGGTGAAAGCGGGGCTGTATTATATTCAATCATTGACCAGAAGCGCCAGAACGACCGTGAGGTATGGAATATGATTGATAGCTCCTTTATGACTACTTTACCTGATACCTGGGCAGCTCACCAGCGCTTTATACTTCTGGCTATTAACAATTGGGATAAAGAATATGAACGTATTTTTCTTGGGGGACTTACCTGCGACAGTCAGGATTATTATAATTCAGAAGCACATGCAAATGCTATATTCCTTCCAAAAATATCAAACGGAAATACACAATATATAGGTTTGTTCCATACCGGAGCTTATCAGGAATCTATCGGCGGTTATGGTGGTATTCAGCATTGTCTTATTCCGGCTCCCAAACATATTATTATTGATGTGGATGAAGAAGGAGAATATTTTACCAAGCTCTTTGGTAAAGAGCAAAGCTACAAGTCAATGCTTAAGATTTTAGGGTATTAATTGAAATATTTGTAATTTTACCAATTCATTTGGCAATTCTGCCTTATGGCAGATATTAATTCGCAGTATTAACCAAAAACCTTAAAGCCATGAATTTTGGAGATTTACCTGAACAATATTCAACACTGGGATCATCAAAGATTGTTGTCCTGCCCGTGCCTTACGATGGCACAAGTACATGGATAAAAGGTGCTGACAAAGGACCTCAGGCTATTATTGAGGCTTCCGGAAATATGGAAATTTATGATATTGAAACCGATAGCGAAATACATCTTCTCGGCATACATACTGCCGATCCGGTTTTGGAAAATAAAAGTCCGGAAGATATGACCAAAGCAGTTTATAAGGAAGTTAAAAAGCTGCTGGGCAGGAATAAATTTGTAGTTACCATTGGTGGAGAACATTCAATAAGCATTGGTGCTATTCAGGCTCATGCCGAAAAATTCACCGACCTGACCATAATCCAGATTGATGCTCATGCCGATTTGCGGGACGAATATCTTGGTTCAAAATATAATCATGCCTGTGTAATGGCAAGAGCACGGGAATTTGCACCTACCGTTCAGATTGGCATTCGGAGTATGAGCGTGGAAGAAAGTTTTGTAACTGAACCCGGGCGGATCTTTTATGCCAGAGATATAAATCAGGGAGAAACATGGAAATACGATATGCTTAGCGTGCTTAGCAACAATGTTTATATCACTTTCGACCTTGATGCACTTGATCCTTCAATAATGCCATCAACCGGAACCCCTGAACCGGGAGGATTACACTGGTTCGAAGCCATTGAAATACTAAGGAGAATAAGCGAAAGATCAAAAATTGTCGGATTCGATGTTGTGGAGTTATGCCCGAATCCTGCTTCAAAAGCTTCGGATTTCCTGGCAGCAAAACTTATTTATAAATTGCTGACATACTCATTTATTGACCAGATTCCAAAACAAGGAAAGTAATTATTCATTAAATAAAACTAAATAGAAAAATGAAAAAATCTGATTTGCTGAAGGATGAAATAAAGCATATTGATATAAAAAGCTTTGATTCAACCCAACTGATCAATGCCATGCGAGATATGTCGTTTACATCGCGTGATACTGCTAATGCTGCCGATATTTTTGATCTGATGATCAATGATAAAGATTGCTCAATTATCCTTACAATGGCAGGAAGTACCAGTGCCGGAGGATGTATGCAGATTTATGTGGATATGATAAAAAGCAATATGATTGACGCTGTGGTAGCTACCGGTGCCAGCATAATTGATATGGACTTTTTTGAAGCCCTGGGATTTAATCATTATAAGGGCAGGTCTGATATGGATGATAAAATGTTGCGCGACCTCTATATTGACCGTATCTACGATACCCTGATTGACGAAGAACAACTGCAAATGTGCGATAACACTGTGTATGAAATTGCTAATCAGCTTGAACGCAGACCATATTCATCACGTGAATTCATTCATGAAATGGGAAAATGGCTGGTGAATAATCCCAATAAAGCTGTTAAAAAAGATTCGTTAATCCAGGTTGCTTACGAACATAATGTGCCAATATTCTGCCCCGCTTTTTCTGACAGCAGCGCCGGTTTCGGACTGGTAAGACATCAATGGGAAAACCCTGACAAGCACCTGAGCATTGATTCAGTTGCCGATTTTCTGGAACTCACAAAAATAAAGATGGCTGCTTCCACTACAGGATTGTTTATGATTGGAGGTGGTGTTCCTAAAAATTTCACTCAGGATATAGTTATATGTGCTGAAGTTCTTGGAAAGAATGTGCCAATGCATAAATATGCCATTCAGATCACCGTTGCTGATGCCCGCGATGGTGCCTGTTCAAGCTCTACGCTGAAAGAAGCTTCATCGTGGGGCAAGGTTGATACCGTACACGAGCAAATGGTTTATGCCGAAGCTACTTCAGTGCTACCCTTAATTGTAAGTTATCTGTATCATAAAGGCGACTGGAGAAAGCGTAAGAAATACGAATGGTCGAAACTATTCAAAAAATAATACGATAAAAAAGGCTGCCGATAATAAGGCAGCCTTTTTTGTTGATACGGGTTTCTTAAATCCTGTTACTGTTTTATGAGCTTTTCAACTCCCACTTCTTTACCTCTCAAAACTCTTATCAGATAAACTCCATCAGGTTTGCCTCTCAAATCAAACTCATATTGTTGCTTACCTGCAAGTTGAGTCTGAACTATAAGCTCGCCGAGTAGAGAGTAAATATCAACCGTTATAGCTGTTGTTTCCTCTGCATCGTTTAATTGCAGGATAAAAGTACCTGCTGTGGGGTTGGGGAAGAGGGAGAAGAAAGATCGTTCCTTTGATAAATATTGATTATATTCTATTCTTTCATTAGAGATATCAAAAGCTGCAATTAAGCTTTTGCTAAGAGAACAGAATTGTCCTGTTTCATCAATGAAAGCCCTGAATTGTGCTCCGCTTTCAATATAACTTTGCGCCTGAATATTTATCAATTCACCTGCTGCAAGATTCAAAATACTGCCGGATTCAACACTAAGATCATTAACGACTATTGTTTGCAATGCCTCAATGCAAGTATCAGCTCCACCTGTAATATTAAGGTTCTCAATATATAAATCAGGTATAATATTCCTTGTATCGAAAGTAAACAAACCGGAATATCCTACTATCGTTTGGGCGTTTAATCCCGAAACTTTAAGCAGCATGAACAGCAGCATTACAGTTGTGTAAATTTTTGATTTCATATTGCTATTTTTTATGTGATTATATTTTAATTACTCTTTAGAACAAAGCTTCCTTGTGTAAGATTATTTGTCCTCTATTATTGTTTTCTTTAATCAAAATATCAGAAATTCTCATTTTCTATTTTTTATTTTTAACAGGGGGATTGCCCCCTGTACCCCCATTAAATAATCAAATTTTTCAAATAACCAAATAATCTAATCCTTCAGGCACCTTACGCTATAACCGCTTGTCTTTTCCTGCGTATAGCCGGTCATAGTGCCATAACCATAGTCTGTCCCATAGTACCAGGCGTCCGTGGATGAGTACCCAGTAGAACTCCACCAGAATCCGGTTTCTCCAATGAGTCCGAAAGCTGCCCATGAAATACGCATGCCGCCAGGAAGCGCCGAAAAGCCAAACTCATCAAAACCGTGATGAGTATTATGTGAATTCCATCGCGGATGTTCAGATATGGCACAATCTTCACCCAAAGGAGAGTTTATCTGCCGGCAGGATTTTAGAGCATTGCCGGCACCATTAGGATTTCCCCAATCGTTAGGGAAACCTTGTAATTCCAGGTAATCCAGCAATTGATCCCATTCGTTATCACTGGGTAAATGCCAGCCGGTCGGACATGCTGTAAGAGCTGCATGCCAGTTGTAGAGCACACCGTAGGCGTTATAATAGGTGGTTGCTTTTGCGTCATTTACATTTGTGCCATAATAATCATAAACATAGTAATACGGAGTTATATAAGAGCCTGTTCCAGGACCAACTACGCTTGGCAAGTATTTTAGGTTTTCCTTCATCCAGCACTGGTTGCCAATTCGTACGGTATTATATGTCTGCCCATCACGTGGATCAGTAAATGTAGGCATATCCGGGCATGGTATTCCATCGGAGTTTTCAACTGTAGCAATAATTTTCAGTTTTGTATTTATGCTGTATGTATTAGGGAAACTGCCCAGACCATCCCAAACAATTTTCTTATTGCTACCTGGAGTTATGTACGAAATATCCCCGCTCAAAAATTCAGGTGCTATAAGCGTGTATGTACTTCCACCATTAAAACTCACCTGAGCACTAATATTGTATGTGCCGATAGGTCCTGTGAGATTAAAAAATATATCCACAAGTCCGCTTCCATCAGTGCGCTGATTTACGGAGGTTACTGTTATTGAGCTGCCTTGCGCTGCACAAAACAAAGCTGCAAACATTAAAACAATGGTAAGAATTGATTTTTTCATGGAATTAAAAATTAATTAGTGATAGATAGTATATGCTTTCAGTAATAAAATTTGTTATTATTTCGCCTGTAAAAACAGAACATAAAGTAGCCAAAACCAAGAAATTGTATTGAAAAGATCGTAATTAACTGTAGTTTATAATCATTCTAAAGAAGTATCACAGTCTAATGGCTTGACGTATCAAATGGTTCTCACCTTATAATGCTTTATGAAATTTGAGCATTCCAAACTCCTATAAAATTGTGTTAAAGGTTTAGCATCCGACTTTGCCTGCTTTATTTTTTATTGGTTTGCAAATACCCGTGTTCATCAAATTTTCCGTACCTTGCAGCGCGAATCAAAACATACTAAATAATGAAAAAACTAACCTCAAAACTCTTTACTGTCATACTTGTATTAGGTATGACCATTAATGCCAAAGCGCAGGATGAAGCCCGCCTGCTGCGTTTTCCTGACATCAGCCAAAACATGATCGCATTTGTATATGCAGGCGATATATGGACTGTTAATGCCAATGGTGGTGAAGCCCGCCGGCTTACTTCCCATGAAGGGCTGGAGCTTTTTCCAAAAATTTCGCCTGATGGTAAATGGATAGCCTTTTCGGCTGAATATTCCGGAAGCCGTCAGATATGGGTCATGCCCTCAAAGGGTGGTCAGGCAAAACAACTTACCTATTATAATTCAGTAGGTATGATGCCTCCGCGTGGTGGTTTTGATAATGTAGTTCTGGAATGGACCCCTGATAGCAAACAAATCCTCATACGTGCCAACCGGACTACTTTTGGCGAGAGACAAGGCAAATATTTTCTTGTAAACCTGGATGGCGGACTTGAAAAGCCACTTCAGATAGTAAATGGTGGATTTGCAGCATTATCACCCGATACAAAAAAGATATGCTTCACACCTGTTGATCGTGAATTTCGTACCTGGAAACGCTATAAGGGAGGTCGCGCCACCGATTTATGGATTTATGATCTGGAAAAAAATACTTCAGAACAAATTACTGACTTTGCCGGAAGCGATCAATGGCCTGTATGGTTTGGAAAAAATATTTATTTCACCTCCGACCGCGATCTGAGACTGAATATTTATCGCTATGACACTCAAACCAAAGAAATAAAGCAACTGACCTTTCACAAAGAATTTGATGTGATGTGGCCATCGGGAAAAAATGGAAAAATTGTTTATGAAAACGGTGGCTATCTGTATGTTTTGGATCTTTCGACCGAAAAAACCGAAAAAATCAGAGTAAACATAAATTTCGACAACCCAAATCTGGCTTCATACTTTAAAAATGTAAAAGACGATATTCATAGTTTCTCGGTTTCTCCATCGGGCAAGCGTGCCTTGTTTGATGCCAGAGGTGATATTTTTTCGGTTCCTGCCGAAAACGGCGTTATTGAAAATCTTACTGAAACTCAAGGTATTCGAGAAATTTATCCTTCATGGTCGCCTAACGGGAAATATATTTCGTACTGCTCTGATGTAAGCGGTGAATACGAGATTTATCTGCTTGAAAACAAGCGTGATGCTAAACCTCGTCAGCTTACCTTTAATTCCTCAGCATGGAAATACGAACCTGAATGGTCGCCCGACAGCCGCTATCTTGCCTACAGCGACCGCACCCTGAAACTTTGGTTAATTGACGTGGAAAGCGGAAAACAAACCGAAGTGGATCATGCTACTTTTAATGAAATCCGGTCTTTTAACTTCTCGCCCGACAGCGAATGGATCACCTACGATAAAGAATCGGAAAACGGACTATCAGCAGTGTGGGTTTATCATATTCCAACGGCAACGGCTACGCAACTTACTAACGATGATTTCAGCGACCGCATGCCTGTGTTCGGAAAATGTGGCAAATTCCTGTTCTTTGTTTCAAACCGCGATTTCAATCTGACTTTCTCAAGCTTTGAATTTGATTACCTCTACACCAAAGCCGCCAAAATTTATGCTGTGGCTCTGATGAATGATGGTTCGAAATTATTTACAGATAAAACTGATACCGAACCGGTAAACGAAGACAAAAAAGCTGAGGAGCCGGCTAAAGGTTCGAAGCCAAAAACAAAAGATGAACCTGCAAAAAGTGAAGAAAAACCGAAAGTAAAAATTGATTTCGAAGGTATAAACAACAGGATTGAAGCTTTTCCGCTTCCTTCCGGCAGTTATCGTCTGATCGGTCCTGCCGATGGAGGTTTATTATATATAAGCGATGGAAAACTTATGCGCTATAATGCCGGCGACAGGAAAGCCGAAGAAATAATGGACAGGGTTTTCTGGGCAGAACCTACAGCCGATGGCAAACAGTTTATGTACCGCTCAGGCGACAGCTATGGTATTGCAAAAGTAGCTCCAAACCAAAAAGCGGGTGCCGGCAAACTCAATCTTGATCAGATGGATATGAAAATTGATCCGCGCAAGGAATGGGATCAGATATACCGTGACGGCTGGAGAATTTTTCGCGATTATTTCTATGTCAACAACATGCATGGCGTTGACTGGGAAGGACTTAAGCAAAATTATGGCGCTCTGCTTCCTTATGTAGAACATCGTTTTGATCTGGATTATATAATTAACGAAATAATTTCAGAAACCAATGCCGGACATGCTTATGGCGACTGGGGCGATTTTCCTCGCGTAAAACGTATTGACAACGGATTGTTAGGAGCCGAACTCGAAGCTGACGAAAACGCCAAACGTTACCGGATCACAAAAATATATGCCGGCGAAAACTGGAATCCTGCGCGCCGATCACCTCTTACCGAAGCAGGAGTTAATGTGAAAGAAGGTGATTATCTGATCAGTATCAACGGAAAAGAAATAACCACTGAGGAAAATCCGTACATGTTCCTTGAAAATCTGGCAGGACAAAGGGTTGAAATTGCGGTAAATTCAAAACCACTGACTGATGGCGCACAAATATCTACAATTACCACCCTTAGTAGCGAACAGGAATTAAAATATTACAACTGGGTGATTGAGCGGCGTGAAATGGTTGATAAGCTCTCAGGTGGACGTATTGGCTACATCCATGTTCCAAATACTGCACAGGAAGGCAACCGCGAGCTTTACCGAGGCATGTATGCTTTCCATAACAAAGAAGCTCTGATAATTGACGATCGTTATAATGGCGGAGGATATATTCCTGACCGCCTGATTGACCTGCTCGACAGGCGTACTCTCAACTACTGGCACCGTGACGGGTTATTGCCCAGCAAAGCTTCTGCCGTAGCACATGATGGTCCTAAAGTGATGCTGATAAATGGATATTCTTCATCCGGCGGAGATGCACTGCCATATTATTTTAAAAAAACAGGACAGGGTAAACTTATCGGAACCCGAACCTGGGGAGGATTGATCGGGATTTCAGGAAATGCCCGACTGGTGGATGGTGGATATATCTCGGTTCCAAGATTTGGCATCTTTGATGAAAATGAACAATGGATAATCGAAGGTATTGGCGTTTATCCTGATATTGAAGTTGTTGACCGCCCTGAAAAACTGGCAGCAGGAATTGATCCCGGAATTGAAAAAGCGGTGGAAGTACTGTTGAAAGAACTGGAAGCTAATCCTGTGAAAAAAATAAAACCACCTGCCCCACCCGACAGAAGTAAATGGATTGAGGTAGAAATAGAATAATGCATGCATAGATCGGCTTTTCAAAAACCTTAGCTTTTAAAAGTTGGTCTGTTATATTTTTCCAATCGGTATTATTCGTATTTTTCTTCGTCAAACTCCAGTTGCCGGTTACTCAGGAAATCAAAATGAGTGAGGCGTCTGAGTTCATAATAATTCCGCCAGTAACTGTGTAATGCTGAAATATAGCCAAGTGCGGCATTATCTTTCTCAGTCTGTGCCATGTTTAATTCTATTATCCCTATCTTACCTATCAGGTAGCGCTGTTTTGTTACCTCATAACGCTTAAGTGCAACGGTATCGCTGCGGGCGGCTATCATAAGCTGATTTTGCTGCATGTTGAACTGCTTGACCTTCAGATTTACTTCCTGGTCAAAATCAATCTGTTCCTGCTCAACTGATGTTTTTACAAGCTCTCTGCTTGATTCAGCCATTTTTATCTTCCCTTTTGAAAGCCCCCAGTCAAGTATAGGAACCTGAACACCAATTGTTAACCTTTGCTGATCCTGTGGGTTCAGATAAGCATTCTTAAGCTCTTCAGCACTTTGGGTCAAACCATATACTGCATAAAGATTGGCATTGAACCGGCTGTCCAGTCTGGCCTTGCTGAGTTCACTTTCGGCTTCAATGAGGCGGCGCTCAAAGCCAAGCGCTGAAGCCCTGTTGTTACGTGCCTGATTAATAGCCTGCTCGGGCTCAATAATAAGGGCTGAAGTTTCGTAAGGAGGTACAAGTTCAATTTTAATTTCCTCAGGAAGACGAAGATAGGATTTAAGGTTGAACTCCTTGGTTTCAAGGTCTAATTGCGAATTTTCAAGATTAGCACGGGAATTCAGCAGATTCAGTTCGGTTTGTAATAATTCGTTTTCGGCAATAGTCCCCATATTGAACCTTCCCTGTGCTATCTGAAAAAGAGTATCGTTGTTTGCCATGTTCAGTTTCTGAATCTGGTTCTGGATTTGAGCCATCAGCAGATCGAAAAAATAATTAATGGTAGTGATAGCAGTAGCTTCCAGGTCTTCCACATAACGACGCTGAGCTTCATTAAATCTCAGCGGTTCTGTTTTACGGCTCCAGCGAAACTGATTATATGCAAACAAAGGCTGACGAAATCCGATATTCAGCGGAGTGGATAAATATGAAGTTATTGTAGAATCGGCAAACAGGTCAATACGTTGCAGATTTGTATTTAAAAATATCTGACCTCCTGTAAACCCAATGTTTTTGGCAAGTGAAAGGTTCATACTTGAACTGAGATACCGTCTTTCACGAAAGGCTTCGCTTCCGTCAGGCTGTGTGATCCGGTCAATTGAACGGTTAAGTTCAGGTATCGTAGCATCGAGGTTAAGCATAGGCATAAATCCTGCTTTATGTGTTCGAAACTGCCAATAACTGTTGCGATAGCGATGGCGAGCCATCATTGCCTCAGGCGATTGCCTTACAGCAAATACGATAGCATCCTCAAGAGAGAGTTTAATTATATTTGATTGCCCATTCGCAAGAAATACTTCTAATAAAAAGAAGGAGAATAATAAAATTGAATAATAGCCTGATTTATTCATGAAAGATCAATAAGGGTAATTAATTGTTATTCAGAGTGATAATTTTAAAAAACTACATTTTATTTTTCAAAGCCTGTTACTCATATCTCAGCGATGCCAGCGGATCCTGCTCCGAAGCCTTTTTGGCAGGCATATAACCAAAAATAATACCTACTGTAGCAGCTACTCCAAATGAAATAACGATTGACAGAGGAGCCACAATAGTGAGGATGCCGGTAAATTCAGTAATACCTTTTGCAAGAAGGATTCCAAAGATAATACCGATTATTCCCCCGCTCAGACTTATCATAGTGGCTTCGGCAAGAAACTGAAAGACTATATCAGTTTTACGTGCGCCAGTAGCCATACGTATTCCTATTTCGCGGATACGCTCCATTACCGAAGCCAGCATTATATTCATTATACCTATTCCTCCTACCAGCAGACTTATACCTGCAATGGCTCCGAGAACAATATTGAAAATATCTTTGGTACGCTGTTCCTGCTTTAGTAAAAGTTCAGGGACTTTGATCTCAAAATCATCTACTCCCTGATGTCGTCTTTCCATCATTCGCTTTAATACCTGTGTAGTTGAATTCAGTTGCGAACTTTCGTGTACCTGTACAACAATGCGATCCAACTGGTTGCCCTCACCGCCGGTTCCGCTTGTTTGATAAGTTACCATTCCTCCGTTGGTCACAACTGAAGTGGAACTCCCGCTTACTGAAGCTGAATTAACAAGCGAACGATCGCGAAACCGTAGCAAGGCTGTTTGCAATGGTATGTAAACGCTATTATTATAATCGCTAATACCAAGGTTCTCACTTGATTCGGGATCGGCAGAACGATTCTCAAGTACACCTATAATTTTCATCCAGATATGCCCGCATTTGATATAATCGCCAATAGGGTCCTTATGAGGGAAAAATTTGATCTTGATTTCTGAACCCAGAATTGCAACCGGTGAAGTTTCTTCAAGATGAGTTTCATTGAAGAGCATTCCCTTTTCGGTTCTAAGATTAAAAACATCAAAAAATCCGGTTGTAACCCCGCTTAATTTTGCCATGCTCCGAACGCCATCTTTTATTACCGGCACATCATAAACCACTTCGGCACTTACTTTAGCAACTGAAGGGATGATTTCCTCAATACTTATGGCATCGTGAAGTGTTAATCCCGGAGAGTATTTACGAACCATACTCTGATTTTCTTCCTGTTCTCTCTGAGTTTCTTCAACCGGGCGTGGCAGAATGATGATATTATTCACTCCCACCAGTTTTATTTGTTCCAGGATTTCCTGCTGTGCGCCTGCACCTATAGCAAGCATAGCTATTACAGCAGCTACACCAAAGATAATACCCAATGCTGTAAGAATGGATCTGAAACGATTTGCAAAAACCGCTTCCAATGCAATTTGCAGATTATAAATATGACGTTCCACTACAATCTATAAATTGATTAATTTCCATTTTTCAGCGTTAGCAGGTGGTGCAAGGTAAATCAGATCGCCTTCCTTTAAGCCTTCTATAACCACAATTTCGTTTTGGTTGCTGCGGCCCAGTTTCACTTGTTGTCTTGTTTGGCGTCCACTAAAGTAAACAAATGAAATTGAATCAATTGTATGAACACTTTCGAGTGGAATAAACACAGCATTCGGGATAACATCTGTGATAATTGTGTTTTTGGTTGTCATTGCCGGTCTAAGAATGGTATCGCTTTCATTGATCATAATCCTGACTTCAAAAACCTTTGCATTGCTGTTGCGCAACTGTTCACCAATATTTGCTACTTCAATTATTTCGCCTGTGTAGCTTCTGTCCGGAAATGCATCAACCCCGATCTCAACTTTCTGCCCTGTACGCACCTTGCTTATATCAATTTCATTCACATAGGTTTTACTTATCATCTCAGTAAGATTAGGCAGCGATGCCACCACATTATCCCATCCGGTCTGAATGGTAGAGCCAATACCTTGCTTGCTGCCATCCCAGTTTCGCCTGTGTATTACCATGCCGGCTTTGGGTGCATATATCCTGAATTGCTTAAGTATGGTGTTTATCTGTGAATATTTTCGTTCAGTCTGCTGCAATGTTGCTGAAACTTCCTGCATATTTGCCCGTGCTTTATCAAGTTTAAGCTGGTAATTGTTCTGAGCCTGTTCGTATGCTCTTTGTCCTTTTTCAAGGTCAATCTGGATCTGCCTGATAGTTGCCGGCGGTTCATATTTGCTTTGATCGTATCTGAGCTGCAATTCTTCGAGGTTATATCTCAGATTTATTAGCTCTTCCCTTGCATTACGCATTTCCATTGAAGTATCAAGCTGAATTTTAGTATATTGCGATTGCAGCTTTTCAAGTTCAGTTTCTACATCTTTCATTTGGTTCATAAGATCCGAACGATCAAGATCGGCAACATAAGCGCCGGAATCCACAACAGTTCCATCAGGAATGATATCGTTTATTTTTACCTGCCAAATACGAAAATCACGCAATCCGGATGGTCCTTTAATATCTTCAGAGCTTTTGGCTTCAAGTTCTCCTGAAGTAGTAACGAGCACCCTGAATTCACCAAATTTTGCAGGAACAATTATAGTGCTTTCAGTTTTGTCAGTTCGACCCAAAAAATACCATAAAACTAACAAAATCACTGCCAGCGCTCCAAGGGTAATATAAATGTTTCTTTTCATGTGTTTGGGTAATGATCATCATTAAGTGAGTATTTGAAAACGAAGATACAACGGGTATAGTATGCTTTTATTCATCTGCATCTCAAATGATTTTGAAGTTATGAAATTTTCCCCCAGTTCATTTTTTGTGACGAGAGATACTTCAGATATTCCTTGATCATGGCGTTCTCTTCACTATTAAGCTCCGGGTCCATTTCTATTATTTTTTCAGCAGCAGCCCGGGCTAATTGCAATATACTGCCATCTTTGGCAAGGTCGGCAATTTTAAATTCAATTATTCCGCTTTGCCGGGTTCCCTGTAATTCACCGGGACCTCTAAGGTTCAAATCCACATTTGCTATTTCAAATCCATTGTTGGTATTTACCATGGTTGAAATACGGGTTCGTGCATCAGAAGTAAGTTTATAACCTGTCATCAAAATGCAGTAACTCTGGTCAGCTCCGCGTCCAACTCTGCCTCTGAGCTGATGAAGCTGCGATAAACCAAAACGTTCAGCATTTTCAATGACCATAACCGACGCATTAGCAACATCAACACCAACTTCAATAACCGTTGTGGCAACCATTATCTGTGTTTCTCCTTTTACGAACCTTTGCATTTCAAAATCCTTATCAGCCGACTTCATTTGCCCATGCACAATACTTACAGCATATTCCGGCAGCGGGAATTCCCTCACTATACTATCATAACCATCCATAAGATACTTTAAATCAAGTGTTTCCGATTCCTGTATCAATGGATAAACTACATATATCTGTCGTCCTTCCTTTATTTGTTGTTTCATAAAACCAAATAGTCTCAGTCGCTGGGAATCGTTGAGATGAATGGTTTTAACAGGTTTGCGCCCAGGAGGCAATTCATCAATGACTGAATAATCAAGATCGCCATATAGGGTCATAGCCAAAGTACGTGGAATTGGTGTGGCAGTCATGACCAGAACGTGAGGCGGAATAATGTTTTTTTCCCAAAGTCTGGCACGTTGGGCAACCCCAAAACGATGTTGTTCGTCAATTATGACCATTCCAAGATTATTGAACTGAACCGTATCTTCAATTAGTGCATGAGTTCCTATTAGTATTTTTAGTTCCCCGCTCTGAAGTGCTTCAGATATTTCGTTTCTTTTTGTAGTTTTTGTAGAACCTGTAAGCAATTCAACTTTAATATCCATACCATTAAGCATGCGGCTGAGAGTATCGAAATGCTGTGTGGCAAGGATTTCAGTAGGCGCCATCATACATGCCTGATAACCATTATCAATAGCCATTAACATGGTCATAAGGGCAACAACAGTTTTCCCGCTTCCAACATCACCTTGTAACAGGCGGTTCATCTGTATTCCTGAACCAGTATCAGTACGGATCTCACGCAACACACGTTTCTGGGCATTTGTAAGCTCAAAAGGCAGGTAATTATGATAAAAGGTATTGAAAGTTTCACCTATTTGTGCGAAACGATGTCCCTGAGTTTTCAACTTTCTTTGTTTGCGTTCAGAAAGCATTGGAAGCTGATTGAAGAACAATTCTTCGAACTTAAGCCTGTAGCGCGCCAGGGCAAGTTTATAGGTATCGGCAGGGAAATGAATGCTTAGCAGAGCTTCTTCCCTCCTCATAAGCTTCTGTTCTTCCAGTAAAGCATCTGAAAAAGTTTCGGGGATATATCCTTTTACACGTTCGATGAGGTTCCCCATAATTTTGGCAATTCCCTTGCTGTGCAAACCTTTTGATTTTAGTTTCTCAGTCGAATTGTAAAAAGGCTGCAAAGGCTCACCGGCAACTATTTTTGTTTCTTCTATTGGCTCAATTTCAGGATGAGCTATATTGAACCTGTTATTGAATATTGTTGGCTTTCCAAAAACCAGATATTCGGTGTTTGGTTTTATTTTCTCCCTTGCCCACCGTATTCCCTGAAACCAGACTAATTCAACAGATCCGCTATTATCTGACAGGGTTGCAGTAAGCCTTGTAGTACGTTTAGCACCTATTTCCCTCAGATCGCTTATTATGCCTTTCACCTGAATATAGGCGGCATCTGATTTTATATCCTTGATTCTGATTATCTCACTTCTGTCAATATGCTTGAAAGGGAACTGATACAGCAGATCTTCAAAAGTATGGACATTCAGTTCTTTTTTAAGCAGTTCAGCCCTTACCGGTCCTACACCTTTGAGGTATTCAACAGGAGTTTGCAGAAGGGAAATTTGCATGACAATATCTTAAATGAATTGATGCAAAGGTAAGAAAACAAAAGAGGCTACCCAATTATTGAGCAGCCTCCTGATAAATTTTTGAATTAAAGCTTAATATTCCCAAAGATCGCTTTCAAATCGGAACATTTCTTCCTTTATCCGTTCAGCTTCAAGCAACGCATCAAGACCTGTGGCATAATCGCTTATCTTGCTGTTGCTGACATTGTCTTCTTTGTAAATATAACTTGTGAACATTCGTTTCATGAACAAATCATCGTAACTAAGCCTTACGCCGTTATTACGTGGATTGAAAACCTCTGCCTGCGCAAACACTTTTCTTGCATCATCAAAATTGATCCAGAATAATGGGTCATGACCTCTCCATTCACCATCAGGGGCATAACTGTCAACAACAGGGCAAAGTCCAATTATCCTCGCTTCAAATACTGAACGTTGCTTGTCGAATACCCAGTCTTCCTTGAGACGGAAAAGTTTAACATCCATTGGGTTAAAAACCTTTGAAATAACAGTATCATAAAAATCGTATGGTGGGTCAGGGCGTTGCATACGCATGGTATCAGCCTTATTCAAACGATTTTCAATTTCCTGATAGGTTTGAGGAACAAGAAAATCATCTAAAAGCCCTGAAGCATCATAGGCTTCAATTGTGCCTTCTCTGAGTGCATCCATGATAACTGTTATCAGACTTCTGTTTTCTTTGGTCGGGACTTCAGGAAAGTAAAGAGGCTGGTTAAATCTTTCACGAAGATCAATAACTCTCCATATTCTTTTCACCCAGATAACGTCAGCTTCTCTGATATACGAAAATTCAACAGGTGCCTTGTCCATTATATGCTGCTTATCATAAACAGCATTCCGAGGTGGTGAAACCTGCGCTGAGGCATCTGTAAAAACAGAGAGGATTAAACTTTGAAAAAGCAATAGCAGGATTATTCTTTTCATTTTATTGTAATGTAAGATTAATAGTTCCTAATTTACGGGTTCCACCATCAGGTCCGGTAGCATAAATATCTTCCAGCCAGACTCTGTCTCCACGTCTTGCATTTTGAACATATGTTCTCATTTCTTCAGTAAACTGATTTCCGCTACTCTGGCGTTCAAAAATATCGCCTGATCTCACCGCAACAAATCTGAAAGAAGTAATGCGGAAAGTAAGGTCAAATTCAAAGTCGGCAGGCATGGTAGGTATAATGGCATTAGCAGCCAGCAAACGATTTTTTTCAATATTTCCGCTGGTTACATTAGCAATGGTAGCAGTAGGGTCAGGTACACGTTTAATACGAAATTCATTGGATCCCATACTTTTTCCATCGGCGGTGACGCTTACAACAGCTTTATGCACTCCGTCAGGAACACGTACTATCCAGTCGTTACCTGAACGGCGAATTTCACCTACTGAAATACGGGGCTCAATTTTTGTATCTGCCATACCTGATACTGAGATAGATACCGGATTATCAACGCCGGTATAAAAAACATTCATTTTTGTAGCAGAAACAGTAACTGAGGGTCGTCCGACAATGTACTCATGCCTGAAATTATAAGATTTCATCTGACCCGATGGATCAGGTACCATAATAGAGCCGGCATAACGCTTAGTTCCTTCTGAAGTTGCCGGTAAACTTATCTTGACCGCTCCGTCCTTACCCTTGATTCTTCTGGCTGATGCAAGGTTCTGAGTTGTTACCTTATCAGCACCATCTACAAATAATACTTCAGGATTACTTTTGGTATCATAGGCAGCAACAAGGATTTCAGCTTCATATGTATCGCCAAGAAACACAAAACTACTTGACGGAATTACTTTTGCATCAATTGCATCAAACTTGTAACTCTCAGCATCAATTGAAGAGAACAAGAGGTTAACAATGTCATATTCAGCATTTTGAACCTCGTTGATGATTTTATTTATAATCGTTGTATTGGCAGCAAGAATAGAATGATAAAAATTATGCATTTCCCAGGTTTCTTTCTGATTGTTACGGTTATAAAAAGGACCTTCGGTATCCAGACCAATACTTAGTTTGTCGCGATCAACAGGATCAAGAACACCTAATACTTCCTCCTTATATTTTTCAATTTTATTTTTTATTTCAGTGGCTCTACCCTCATTAATATAGAAATTAGTAGTTCTGTCGTATTTATCTTTACTGCTGGCATCCCTGAGCGACAATACTTTTGCTTCTTCAATACTAACGCCTTCAGCATGGGCCATTGCAGAAATGTTCATTTCAGTCAGATAATCAATAATATCATTGGAAAAACTTTGTACCTGTATAGCTTTTTCATAATAAGGACCAACACGTGCTGGATTAAGTAAGTTTTGTTGTTCAAAACTATTATAAATTGCATTAATCTTTTGTGAAAAGCTTTCATTGGTAGCTTCCATACTTTCGTTCACTGTAACGAAAGCTTCAAGTACCTGGACTGAAACGTTCAGTGCAAGAAGGGCTGTCAGCACGAGATACATCATGCCTATCATCTTTTGCCGAGGCGTTTCTCTAAATCCGGCCATATTTAGCTATTTGTGATTTATTTAATTATTGATTAATTTACTTGGGCTGTACATTCATTGCAGCCAGCATATTTCCATAAACACTGTTCAGGGCTGATATCTTTTTCGTAAGCATATCTACTTCTTCTTTGTATCTGTTCATATTTACAGTAGTCTGCTCAATATTGCTAACAAAATTGCCCATGGTGTTCTGAATTTGAACACTGGCGTCAGCCTGCCTCTGGATACTTTGTAACTGCAATTCATATACTGTGTTCAAAGCCGATAAATTAGCAGCTACCTTTTTCAATTGTGCATTGTATGTTTCACTTTCCATCTTGCTCTGATTCAGGTTATCAAAAGCTTTTGAAACATTTTCGGCTGATTGGGCATATTTCTGAGCAAGCTCATTGGCTGATTGAGTAGCAAGGTTAATGGCACCGGCAAATTGCGAAGTAGAGTGCAGATCACTCTTCAAAGCTATTGAAGCCTGTGAATAAACATTTGAAAGCTCATTCACCTTTTGTGATGCATTGCGAACGCTGGAAGCAAATTCTTCAGTTACCTGCAGATCTTTATCAAGGATATCAGAAGTTTTTTCTGAAGAAGTGGCTAATTTCTTAACTGATGAAGTAGCTTTTTGCATATTGTCAACAAACTCATCAGAAGCGACAGCGGCAGTGCTGATGTTTGAAAGCTTTGCAGTATTTTCACTGAACCTTCGTAAGCCATCGCCTAAACTCTGGATCAGTTCAGGACCTATTTTCGCATCTGCCAGCAAATTATCAAGCTGTTGAGTGGTACCTTCCTGAACAGAGGGTCTGAGTCTGCTCACTGGCTTTGAAGGTGCTTCTCCATTATGATATAGATGTGTAAGTTCAGGGTAAACCAGACTCCAGTCAGGATCAACCGGTGGTGCTTCAAAAGCTGAGAAAAAGAAAATAATGGATTCCATACTCATGCCGATGAGCAGCATTTCATTAGCAAAATTATAATGGTTAATCTTGAACAAAGCGCCAAGAATAACTATTGAAGCGCCAAAACCATAAAGCCTTGCCATGAAATTTTTAAAACCTTTGCTTCTGGCTAATTTAAACAATCCCATAATTTAAGAATTTTAGAAATGAATGATTTTGTTTTATTTTAAACCCTAATTGTATATTCTTGAAGCTTTCCGTGGATTATCACCTTTTTGGCGTCCCAGATAGCTTTGTACATTACGAAATCCAATATATGATTTTGCAGTATCCTGATATTCATAAGCACGTGTGCCTGAATTCATATAATAAGCAATATCTTTCCATGATCCTCCCCGTATGACTTTACGTTTCAGAACAGAAGGATCACTGTCTTTAGCCTCGTAAGTGTATGCCGGGTTCAGATCCCAGGTAAAATTATAAGCTGACTCATGATAAGCATCGTTAGTCCATTCGGCAACGTTTCCTGCCATATCATAAATTCCGAAATCGTTTGGTGGAAAATGTGCAACAACCAAAGTGGTAAGACCTCCATCAGCCTGATAATCACCTCTGCGAGGTTTGAAATTGGCAAGAAAACAACCTTTTTCATTAAGTGTGTAAGGTCCTCCCCATGGATACGGGTTAAGAGTATTGCCTCCGCGGGCTGCCCATTCCCATTCGGCTTCGGTAGGTAAACGAAAATCCAAAGTTGTGGCACGTTCTCTTCCGGTCAAATAACCTGACAGTAATTGTGTTCTCCAGATGCTGAATGCGCGGGCTTGTTTCCAGTTCACACCAACAACAGGATAATGATCATAAGCCGGATGCCAGAAATATGTTTCAGTAAGCGGATCGTTAAACGAATAGGCATAATCATGTATCCACACCAAAGTATCGGGATACACATTGATTTTTTCCTTGTTCACATAAACTGAACGGTCGCGCATACCTTGTGGTCGGTTGGCAAATGCACCATCTTCAACTTCACTTGACGAAAAATCCTTTTTTGCAGCAGCACGCAGGTCAATCCAGTAATATTCGTAATATAATTTGCGGGCATCAATCTGTTTGCGACGGAAATAACGCTCCTGCTCAGGAATGAACATGCTTTCAAGAATTTCCCGCTCTTCTTCACCATTCCATTTGATTTCTTTACTCCAGTTTAATAGCGGAGGATCGTAAACTTCACCTGTTTTACGATCTTCTTCTATAAGAAAAATATCAGGCTGGGCTTCACCAAGCAAAACTCTTGCTATGGAATCTCTTACCCAGTGTACAAATTGCCGATACTCGTTGTTGGTAATTTCTGTTTCGTCAATAAAAAAACCGGCTACAGAAACCGTACGGGGCTGATGATCGTTTGAGGCAAGCATATCTTCATCACCTACACCCATAGTATAGCTGCCCATAGGAATATAAACCATGCCGTAAGGATCAGGCTGATAGTACTTTGGACGCTTTTGTACGCCTATAAGTTCTCCCTTTCCTGCCTTACCGCAACTTCCAAGTATCAGAAGTCCAAGAGAATAAATGATTAATCGTTTCATTATCGAATGATTGTGTTCATTAAGCAAATAACGGAGAGGCATTATTATTAGTATTTTTAATTATTGATTTGTACAAATAAAAATTGCTTGGAGCTATAAATACCTTGTATTCCGATAGCTGTTTTTGAATTTTTCTACTTCAAGTTTAAAGCAATAACTCAGCATTACTTCATGACTACCATATCCTCCTACCATCGAAATAGGAACATCATATGAATAGCCTATCTGCATATCTTTGGTTGTAAAACCAACCATTAGCGAAATAGCATCCTGATGCCGGTATGTAACACCGCCATATACCTTTTTATTATAAACGACCAGTGTGTTAAAATCTGCCTGAATGCTGGCTCCGTCCGATTTAATAAAAACCGATGGTACAAATTCATAGGCTGGATTTCTGCCAAGCTTAAACTGAAAACCTCCGGTTAAATAGTAATGCCGTCTGAAATTATTGTACGCTCCTGACGAATTATCGTACTCCTTGCTGCTTTCAAGCAGTCGTGTTGAAGCAAAACCTAAATAATATTTTTCAGGAACCTGATAAAACACACCAAGGTTCAGATCAAACATCATATTACTTGCCTCACCTTGCAGGTTTTGAAGCAGAGGATCGGTTTCGTCAACAGGAAGAAATTTTCCGGCATCGAGTATTGAATTGATAAAATTCAACTGCAAGCCAATTCCAAGCTTTGCCTCACGTATCTGACGATGATATGAATATCCCAGTTGAATATCATTAATTGTATAAAAACCAATTTTATCCTGCATCACACTTCCGCCTATGCCGCCATGTAAGGCTCTTACTGTTCCGTCAACAGAAATCAAATAGGTTTCGGGAGTTACCCTGTTTCCTTCAGCATCCTTAAATCCCACCCATTGCTGACGGGCAAGACCTGTTGCACAAATAGCATTGTTCAATCCGGCATAACCGGGGTTAACACCAACATGATTGAACATATTATGTGTAAACTGAGGCTCCTGTTGTGCCGAAACAAGAGTAACAATGAATAGGGCTTGCAGTAATAATATGGTTTTCAGAACTAAACGCATTCGTCGGGCTTGTAGTCGTTCAATTAAGTATACTTATTCCTTTATTCAGGATTGTTTTTAATTATTAAAAACACCAAAATCGGCTGCAATTATACAAACTTTCTCAGCAATACTGAATCATAGTAAATGAATTGAACCGGTTAAGACTTTGTTAATAACTCCAGAATCTTCATTTTATTATTGGATTTATAAGTTCGCACAGCATATTCTTATATTTTTGCATAATTCTTATTATATTTATTAAATCACTGATATTATGGCGTTTATAGTTAAAGAGAAGCCTTTTTCAAAGAAATGGCTGATTAATTATGGTCTGATAATTTTAGGAACATTTATTCTTGCCTCAGGATTTGTGTTTTTTATTACTCCTTATATGATAGTGCCCGGAGGGGTTTATGGTATTTCAATAGTAATACACTATCTGACAAAAGACCTTTTTTCATTCGCTCCTGGCGGTTTCCCCGTTGGATTAATGGGATTGATACTTAATATCCCTTTAACAATAATTGGAATAAAAATATTAGGGCCCCGGTTTGGTGTTAAAACCATTATTGGATTTGTACTTACTTCTTTTTTCATGGATTTCCTTACATGGTGGTGGGGCGAACTACCACTGGTGGAAAACGATCCACTGTTGTCATCAATTTTTGGCGGTGTTCTGGTAGGCTTCGGACTTGGACTCATATTTAAATCAAAAGCATCATCGGGTGGTAGTGATATAATAGCTATGATACTTGCAAAATATACCCGTCTACCTGTAGGACAGCTTATTATATATGTTGATTCGGTAATTGTGCTTGTTGGATTAATCGCTTTTGGCGACTGGCGTATTCCTTTATATTCATGGGTAGTAATTTTTGTTACCGGAAAAGTTATTGACGCTGTAATGCAGGGTATAAGCTACGATAAAACATTGTTTATTATTTCTGATAAATATCAGGAAATACGCGATAAAATCATTAACGATCTTGACAGAGGTGGCACTTTAATTTCAGGAACAGGTATGTATAAAGGTGCTGAAAAGACTATTATTTTCACTGTTGTGAATCGCAGGGAACTTGCTGTGCTCGAAGAATTCATTCATAAAACCGATCCTAATGCTTTTCTCACAGTTATGGACGCTAACGAAATACTCGGAGAAGGGTTCGGATCAATAAAAGAAAAACTTGCAGACTAAAAGCTTTCAGTCATCCGGTGTCATAATTCCCTAAATTGTGGTGTCCAATGAATCCGGAATGAGTTTATGATTTCGTATCACAAAACTGATAATCAGTGCTTTAAAAAGCAATGTGTTCCGGAATTATTTAAACAGCTAATTACAAATAAATCAATTATTCCGGCGCAGTCCGGTGCTTTTATGAATTTTTGATGCTAAAAACCTTATTTTTGCACAATATTAATTTTATCTGATGACTCAGCTTCCCAGGATATGGCTTTCTCCCCCTCACATGTGTGGTCGTGAGCAGGAATTTATTCGCAACGCATTCGAAACCAACTGGATTGCACCAATGGGACCTAACGTGACAGGATTTGAGCAGGATCTGATTGATTATACAGGTGTAAAACATGCAGTAGTACTTAATTCAGGAACAGCAGCCATTCACCTGTCGCTTATAATGCTCAATATCAAGGCGGAAGATATTGTAATATGCCAAAGTCTTACATTTTCAGCCTCAGCCAATCCTATTATTTATCAGTGTGCAACTCCTCTTTTTATTGACAGCGAACCTGATACATGGAATATGGATCCGGAATTACTTGAAAATGCTATAATTGCCTGTCAGGAAGGAAATTTCCATAAGTTGGGCAACGGATCAAAACATAAGCATCTGAAGCCTCAAAAGCCAAAAGCAATAATTGTTGTACATCTTTACGGAATGCCGGCTAAAATGGATGAAATAACCAAAATTGCCGACAAATATGACATCCCGCTGATTGAAGATGCAGCCGAAGCCCTTGGTAGCCGTTATAATGGGAAAATTTGCGGTTCATTTGGCAAAATGGGGATTCTGAGTTTCAATGGAAATAAAATTGTGAACACCAGTGGCGGTGGCGCCTTAATATCAGATGAAGAAGAATATACTCTGAAAGCCAGGTTTTTAGCTACTCAGGCACGAGATAACGCACCTCACTACGAGCATAGTCGTATAGGCTATAATTACCGGATGAGCAATGTGGTGGCAGCTATTGGCAGAGGGCAGATGACAGTGATAAATGACAGGGTTGATGCGCGCAGGAGAAATTTTGAACGCTACAAGGAATACTTTACAAAAGTTAACAAGCGGGGTTATGAAATAAATTTATTGGATGAACCACAGGGTTTTTTTTCGAACCGCTGGCTTACAACCATAACTTTTAAACCTAAGAAAAACAATAATATTGATAGGGAAAAAGTGCTTATCCATCTTGAAGCCAATAATATTGAATCGCGTCCACTATGGAAACCCATGCATACTCAACCGGTTTTCTCCGATTCATTACGGGTTGTAAATGATGTAAGCGAAAAATTATTTGATACTGGACTTTGTATGCCTTCAGGTTCTAACCTTAGTGATGAGGATTTTGAAAGGATTTTCAATACTCTTGATCAGATCTTTATCTAAAACTGTATTTACCGGAGTTTTAAGCTGCTGTTTTCAACACAGACCAAAGAATAAAGGAGCATCACAGATCACGAATCTGTATTTGCTATCCTATCCCATATTTTAACCAGCTCTTTACTTGTATCTGATCCAGGGTTCCATTCAATAATGCTTTTACAGTTGAGCATGGCTTTTGTTACCTCCTGATCGAAAGGCAATTTCCCGACTACAGGAATATCCAGTGAATTACAATGATTTTCGATCTGTTTGGTGATTATCTCATTCAAATCGTATTTATTTATCATGATCATTGCCTTAGCTCTGAACCCTTTTACGAGTTCAATTGTGCGTTTCATATCGTTCAAACCCGAAATAGTCGGTTCTGTAACTATCAATACCTTGTCAATGCCGGTAATTGCAGAAATTACAGGACATCCGGTTCCGGGAGGACCATCAATAATTATATGTGAGATATTATTTTCTTCAGCAATTTTTTTAACCTTATCTCTGATCAGATTTACAAGTTTACCTGAATTTTCTTCACCTGGAGCCAGCCATCCGTACACCATCCTGCCAGTCCGGAAACTACCGGTAAACATGCGGCTATCATCATTTTTCTCCATTGTAATAGCTTGTTCCGGACAAACCCGCGAACACAAAAAGCAGCCATCACATAATATTTCATCAATTATGATTTTATCTTCCTTTTGTGTAATGGCGTCAAAGCGACATACCTCAGTACATATTCCGCAAAGTGTGCATTTTTCGTGGTCAACCACAGCTTTATGACTGCCGATAAACACCTCTTCTTCTTCATTTTCAGGGTTAAAAAGCAAAAAAAGATTAGCTGCATCCACATCGCAATCAGCCAAAACCACATTGGATTCAATAGTGGCAAATGCTGCTGCAACACTCGATTTGCCGGTACCACCCTTACCGCTGATTATTGCCAGTTCCATGATTCAGTGTTTTTTCAAAGGTTTCATAAAGTTGTTTTTTTAAAGAAGGCATGTTGTTAACAGCAATTTCGCCCCGGGAATAGAATTGGGCAATTCTTTTATCAAACGGTATCTCAGCAAGCAATTCAATATTTTCATCTTCAAGATAGCCATATACTGATTCATCACCAATTCCGGCACGATTAACGATAACTCCATAAAGTTTATCCATCTGTCTTAGAGTATCAACACTTCTTTTAAGGTCGCTCAGTCCAAAGGGAGTAGGTTCAGTAACAAGTATCACATAATCAGCAGAATTGACAGTGTGGATAAAAGGACATGAAGTTCCGGGAGGCGCATCCATAATAGCGATCTCATTTTCTTTGTTCATCTCTTTTATCGCTGCCTTGATCACCGGAACAGGAGTCATAACACCCACACGTGTTCGCGCTTCAATCAATTCAGTTTTTTCGTTACAGGTATGAAAAACAACCTCGCCCAGCTTAACCTGCTTTTCAGTGATTGCACCATCGTTGCAGGCAACAAGGCAGGCACCGCATGAATGACACAATTCTTCAATTACCTTGATAATCCTGAAATTTGGTAAAAAGAAAATTGCATTGTAATTACAATATTCATGGCACTTTCCGCAAAAAGTGCAAAGTTCAGTATCAATATACGGTATAGGTAAAGAAATATCAAGGGTTTTGGTTATACGAGTATTAAAAAACGCCATGGAATTTGGAGCTTCAGCATCACAGTCAATCAAAGTAACTTTCTTTCCAGCATCTTTTAAAACCCTGAAAAGATTGGTAGCTACAAAAGTTTTTCCGGTTCCACCCTTACCACTGGCAACTGCTATTTTATATGGTTTTGCTTTGAACATACAATTTCTTTTCTGAACATGAACATTTGTCAGACTTTCTATCCAAAACACATAGCTTCATACTGATAGCCGGATATGTGTCTGGTTCTGTATAATAAAAATAATAAGCACCTGATAAATGCCAGCAACCTTTACCGAAGTTTTCAGAACCATATTTATCAGGTTGCTTTTTTAGAATGTTTTAATTCAGCTATCGAAACCTAATGACTGTGATGACCATGACCGTGATGGTCATGGCTGCAGTAATTAGCTGAAAGCTTCAGTTCAGCATTCAGAAAATCATTTACCAGGTCTTTTGTTTTACTAACAGGGGCACCGGTAAAAACATTTATTTTCTGATTGTTGAAAATTGTAATTGCCTTTTGTCCCATGCCACCGGCAATAATATCGGTTACTCCTTTTTCAGCTAACCAAACCGGATATAATCCTGGTTCATGTGGTGGTGGAGTTACCAATTGCTCGCTGACAATAGTCTTGTTATCAGTTTCAATTATTGAGAATTGTTCACAATGTCCGAAATGTGGGCATAACATGCCATTTTCTATTGGGATAGCAATTTTTCTATTCATATAGAAGTGTTTGATTAAACTCCGGCATAATCTGTTGATCATGCCGGAGTTTAGTTTATTAATTTTTATATTTTACTTTCTCAGGATCCTGTTAAGAACGGTATCCTTATCGAGTTTCTTGGTACAGAAGAACCAGTCTTTGCAATCCAGACCTTCTTCTTTTCCGTCCATACGATCTTTTGCTTTTCCGCATGAACCAGCAGGTGATATGATTACATCATCACCGGGTCTCCAGTCAGCCGGAGTAGCAATTTTGAATTCATCAGCAGCCTGCAGTGCTATGACAATTCTGTATAATTCGTCGAAATTGCGTCCAAGGCTGAGAGGGTAATACAAAATAGTTCTTACAACACCTTCGGGGTCAATGACAAATACGGCACGAACAGCCTGAGTACTGCTTTCGCCAGGCATCACCATACCATATTTTTTAGCAACGTTCATTGTAATATCTTCAATCAACGGGAATTTAACGTCAACGTTCTTCATTCCTTTGTATTCAATTTTTTCCTTAATGGTACGCAACCATGCAATATGACTGTATAAACCGTCAATTGACAATCCAACCAGTTTACAGTTTGCATTGTTGAACTGTTCTTCCATTGTTGCAAAGGTCATGAACTCAGATGTACATACAGGAGTAAAATCAGCAGGGTGGCTGAAAAGTATAACCCAGCTCCCGCGAAAATCTGAAGGGAAATTCATTTCACCTTGTGTAGTAACCGCCTTAAATTCAGGCGCTTTGTCGCCAATTCTTGGCATTGAATAAGCTTGTTCTTCCATAATTTTGATTTTTTAAAAATGAAACATGTTTTAATTAGTAGAAATATAATTATCTGATATACAAAGCATACTATGTACACTCGTAAGTTTTAAAGTCTTTTAATATTCGTCAGAAAAAACTTCTCTGGCGAATTAATATTGTTATTAATCAATAAATCCAGGCCGATTTCAGAACCCTCTGCCTCTGCCTTTTCCCCATCCCATACCTCTGCCACCCCGTGCCATTCCTCTTCCACAGTTCATACGTCCCATTCCATAACCTCTACGGGCATAAGATTCAGGATAATCTCCCATTTGTTCAGGTGCTTCTGTTTTAGCAGATCCTGCACCATAATTTGTACAACGACCCATACGGCGGCCAGTCATTGGTCCTTCGCCCCATGGTCCTCTTTTATCAAATCCAGGCATAAATACTCCTTTTTATTTTAGTTAGTTAAAAAAATTATTCATTACTTCTCAAACGTTTACCCTTACCTTCACCTTCTTCATTAACTTTTCTACGTTTACCCATACCTTGTCCGAGTTTTTTCAGCGCTTCTTCGTCGGTGTGTTCCTTGCACCTTCCTAATCCCCGGCCTGTGCCAGCGCCTTTGCCTTCAGGCCCGGTTCCGTCCATACGTGGCATAGCATTTTGTTTTTAAGAATTTAACATATCTATTACTTCCTGAATAGTTTTTTCAGAATCATACACTATCATTTGGATTTTAAGACTATCAAGCAAAGATTTTATTTTAACTCCAAATTCGCCCGCAACGATCTTTTTCACTTCACGCCCTGCAACCAGTTGAACAGCAGCAGGTCCTGCACCATCCTCAAGATCTTTGTTTGGGTTCGGAATAAACTCAACGGATTTGGAATCAGTATCATAAATAACGAAAAATGAACAACGGGCAAATCGTGGGTCAAGTCTCGATTCCAAAGTGTTACCGATAGATGTAATAGCAACTTTCATTTTTATTTTAGATTTTTAGTTAATATTTCAATGAATTTCCCGGCTTCCCTGAATTTTTTTCCGGGTCATACGTGTATTGCATTCCGGACAAACCTGTAAACCACACGGATGCCCGTATTTATGCTCCAATTCAAAACCACAGGAAGGGCAGATACATATGTTGACACGATGATGGGAAAAGCCACGCATACCTGCCTCTTTATGACCTATGCCATGCACATCGGTACTTTTGCATAAAGGGCATGCCTCAGCCTTGATTTCTTTGTCGGGATTGTTAAAATAACAAGAACATTGCTTGCAATGATACCAGTCGCTATCAAAATAAATCTTGCCTCCGTCAATATTTATCTGGCTGCCTTCAACCAGAGCACGAGCAATTTTCTGACGCGCACTCGCATAAATCCTTGTAAAGGTAGGCCTTGAAACACCCATAATATGCGATCCCTCATTATGATTGTACATTTCGTAATCGCACAATCTCATAGCTTCGTATTCTTCAATCAATAAGGAAACAGATGCGTGGTTTTCTTCACCCCGGTTTGAACCGAAAGGCTTCAAACCCTTGATACAAGGAGGGTTAATAACTTTACGTAAACGTTTGTTTCTTGGTGACATATTATTATGAGCAAATGTTCGCTGCAAAGATAGTGAGCATTTGTTCAATATGGTGCAAAAATTAAGAATTTTTTTGAATTATTTTACAAGTCGCTATGGATCAGCGTATTGAATTTTAAAAATATTCTACAGAAAAAACATTCCACCCATTTTCACAACCCATCTGCATTGCATCCTGATTCTGCATTATTGCACCACCCCATTGATTATGATCGTATGTGTGAGGATCACGAAACCAGTTTTCAATATTCATCGTAAATCTGGCTTTAACTGTTTGCCCTTTTTCTGCACTAAAGCCGCTATCAGGAGGTTTTACCGAAAAATAATTTTGGATGAATTCTATAATATCCTCCACTTGCCCTGAATTATTCCTGTAAATCTGTCCAATACCAAGATGAAAATTAAATGATTTGCGCTCGCCGGCAGTATTGAGCCAAAAACCATTCAGCATCATATAATGATAACCATCGCCAAGTTGATGAGGCCATGCCATATTCACTTCCGGCGGGTTCACAAACAAACCGGGTTTGTTCCTTGCTTCCGAAATACCAAAAATAAATGTCAGGGAATCATATATTCCTACCGGAATTTCAGCGTTGAGGTCCCATATAAAGGTCGAAGGATCATTAGTGTCAATATAATGAATGTCGTTATCGCCGGCAGGTTTGACAACTGAGCCATCGCTGCGGAATAATTTCAGGTCGGAAATGAAATACATGATCTCAGTAACTTCATATGGATTCCCCGCTTCATTAACATACACCATCTTGTTTTTTACAAGCTGCTTCCCGTCCACATGATGGGTGAAATGTACCTGCATTGAAACCACATCTGGCTCCTTTTTACAATAACTAAAAAAGAAAATCAGGCTTAAAAGGGCTAAAGTTCTTAATTTCATTTTTTTTGAAATTTATATTTAGAGATAATGTCTGCAAACCAGATTGATCATCTGAATATCAGATATATATATGAGGTTGATTTGTTTCAATTATCGGCTTCAGGATCAATAGTCAGAAAATCATAATTATACAAAAATACAAAATAAGAACTGATCAGATGCGATTATTATTCAATAACCCGGAAAAGACTTGGTTTTTCTTTTTAACTTTGCTTTTTGAACAAATATTTTAAAAAAATGACTGATACTGCATTTAAAAATGCCATATTAACAGGCATTCCCGAAGATTTACCACTGCCAAGACCAATTGATAACAGCGTAAGCCATGCTCCGGTTCGCAAAGACATTTTAAACGCCAATGAAAAAAAACTGGCTTTAAAAAATGCACTCCGATACTTTAATCCCCGTCATCATAGCATTCTGGCTCCGGAATTTGCCGCTGAATTAAAAAATTACGGAAGGATTTACATGTATCGCTTTCGTCCTGAATATAAGATGTTTGCCAGACCTATCAATGAATATCCGTTTCGTTCAGTTCAGGCAGCTTCCATTATGCTGATGATACAAAATAATCTTGACCCTGCCGTTGCACAGCATCCGCATGAACTGATAACTTATGGCGGAAATGGTGCTGTATTCCAGAACTGGGCGCAATACCTGCTCACCATGCAATATCTTGCCACCATGACTGACGAGCAGACACTGATAATGTATTCAGGACATCCGCTTGGTTTGTTCCCTTCTCATAAAGATGCTCCACGTGTGGTTGTAGCCAATGGGATAATGATCCCAAATTACTCAAAACCTGACGACTGGGAACGTTTCAATGCTCTTGGCGTAACCCAGTACGGTCAAATGACAGCCGGTTCGTATATGTATATAGGACCTCAGGGAATTGTTCATGGCACTACTATTACTGTTTTAAATGCAAGCCGTAAAATATCTAAAAGCGGTGAAAGTACTGCCGGACGCTTGTTTGTTACTTCCGGGCTTGGAGGCATGAGCGGCGCACAGCCAAAAGCCGGAAATATTGCCGGAGTGGTTAGCATCACGGCAGAAATAAATCCTGTGGCAGCTCATAAACGGCATGATCAGGGATGGGTGGATGAAATAGTTGACGACCCTGATAAAGCTATTGATCTGGCTCAAAAATGGCAACAGAAAAAGCAGGCTCATTCAATAGCATACCTTGGAAATATTGTGGATCTATGGGAAAAGCTTGCCGAAAGGGATATTCATGTGGATCTGGGTTCTGACCAGACCTCACTGCATAACCCGTTTGCAGGTGGTTATTATCCGGTGGGCTTAAGCTATGAACAGTCCAATGAGATGATGGCAAAAGATCCGTCGCGGTTCAGGGAATTGGTTTATGAAAGCCTTTGCAGACAGGTTGTAGCAATAAATAAACTTACCGGAAAAGGCATGTATTTCTTTGATTACGGAAATGCTTTCTTGCTTGAATCCAGCCGTGCCGGTGCTGATGTCATGAAACCTGATGGCAGCTTCAGATACCCGTCGTATGTGCAGGATATTATGGGGCCTATGTGTTTTGACTACGGGTTTGGACCTTTCCGCTGGGTTTGCACCTCAGGATTGGAATCCGATCTCGACAAATCTGACCGTATTGCAATGGAAGTGCTTCAAAAAATATCATCAAAATCTCCTGATGAGATCTCACAACAGATGAAAGATAATATCCAGTGGATTGCGGGCGCCAAGGAAAACAAGCTGGTAGTAGGTTCAAAAGCACGTATTTTATACGCTGATGCCGAAGGGCGTATCAGTATTGCCGAAGCTTTCAATAAAGCAATAGCTTCTGGTGAGATAAGCGCTCCAATAGTTCTTGGCCGCGACCACCATGATGTTTCCGGTACTGATTCACCTTTCAGAGAAACAAGTAATATTTACGATGGCTCACAATTTACTGCCGATATGGCTGTACAAAATGTCATTGGCGATGCTTTCCGCGGAGCTACATGGATTTCGCTTCATAATGGAGGCGGCGTTGGCTGGGGCGAAGTAATGAACGGCGGTTTTGGACTTACACTTGACGGTTCGGACGATGCTGAACGCCGTTTACGTTCAATGCTTATGTGGGATGTGAACAACGGTATAGCACGGCGTAGCTGGGCACGCAACAAGGGAGCCATGTTTGCCATCCGCCGCGAAATGGCCAGAACTCCAAATCTAAAGGTAACCATACCCAATATAGCCGACGACAGTCTGATTGACAGCGTTATAGGTGGGTAAGATTATCATTTGATCATCCCCAACGTACTTAGTCAGTCCTTAAAAACGACATATTTATTTGGCTATCAATAAAATAAATAACAAAAATCCTTGGTGATAATGCAGGTTTTTGTATCTTTAATGCCTAAACCTTGCATATTTTTTTATGATACCTAAACCTAAAAGCCGTCATAAAAATAGTTTATTTTCCTCTTTTGAAGATATGCTTAACCAAAAATATCCTTTATTTATTTTAGCAAACAAAGTAGATTGGAACATTTTTGAAGAAGCATTTTTGCAATTATATTGCCAGGATAACGGGCAACCTGCCAAACCTATCCGATTGATGGTAGGATTATTGATGCTTAAGCATATCCTTAATGTATCGAATGATAGCGTAGTTGAACAGTGGAGTGAAAACAATTACTACCAATACTTTTGTGGTGAGACATCTTTCGTTCCTGGTGTTCCTTGCGAAGCATCAGAACTGGTTCATTTCAGAAAACGAATAGGAGAATCGGGTATTGAATTGATTTTGAAAGAAAGCATTCGTATCAATGGTTCGGATTCAGATGATGATAATGTAAGCATTGATACAACTGTTCAGGAGAAGAACATTACTTTTCCCACAGATAAAAACCTTCACAAGAAGATTATTGATAAGTGTATGCAAATAGCAGAGCAGGGACAGCTACCCGTTCGGCAAATCTACACACGAATTTTAAAAAACTGTTTTCCGATCAGCCCTTTAGAAATCATCCAAAGAACAAAGCAAAAGCAAGAAAAGCTGACAAGTAAATAAAAACTATTGCCGGCAGATTGGTTCGGAAATTGGAACGCAATTTAACGCCTAATTCACAACATCAAAAACACTTGGTTTTATTCCAAATGATACTGACACAAACCAAAAGTTCAAAAAATAAAATTTATTCCATACACGAACCGGAAGTTTGTTGTATTTCAAAAGGGAAAGAACACAAGAAATATGAAATACGAAGTATTCACGAACACCTTTAAGTATAAATATTATAGTGAGTAATTTGGCAATAAAACATCCTTTGTTAAAACCGATACCGGAGTGATTGCTGGAGCAATGGGTTTTCGTAATGAATATGACGGGCACACTTTGCCAGATGTTTTAGAACAAGTCAATAAATTAACGGGCAAATGCACGAAAACAGCAAAAGTGGATAGAGGTTATCAGGATAAAAATCGAATAGGAGAAACAGATATTCTAATTCCTTCTGTTCCAAAAAAATCAGATAATTACTACAAACGAAAGAAGATAAGCAATGCCCATAAAAAAAGAGCAGCTATAGAGCCGGTAATTGAACATATTAAGTCAGATCATAGGTTAAACCGCAACTTTTACAAAGGAGTGGTAGGCTATAATATCAATATTATGTTAGCTGCTGCTGCATTTAACTTTAAAAGGATGATGAATAAGTGGAAATCATCTTTTTGGCACTTTTTTCAAAAATTATTCAGATGGGTTCTTGAACTTATTTTTCTGCAAAAACAAAGTAAATGGGCTTTTTAAGGCTTGACTAAATAAAGAACGAAGGAAGCTGAAAATTCCTCATCAGTATTTTTCAACTGATGAGGAATCTGATTATTCGGGCACATAAATCGTGAACGAACTTTTCATGCATCCGCGGTCCCTGTAGGGATTGTTTTTTACCATTTTTCCGGCAGATGCCTGAATGCCTCTGGGTTGGCAGCAGCAATGAGGAGATAAATTTTTCCTCGGGTTTCTTTGTACAAATCATACAAAGCAGGAGTGTCCTTGTATACGAGAATCATGATGTCCAAAATGCATTCTGTATTCAGCTTTTTGAGAGTCTGCCTTACATCATCTTCCATGAAAAATCTTTCCAATGGAGCATTCAACGGGTCTTCAATGCCCATACAGTTATTAAGAATATACCGATCATACGGATTGTAAACAGTTACTTCTTTCATTATTCCCATAAAATTTTAGTCCACTCAAATGATATTCAATAAGTTTAAAAAATCTGTTGGTCAAATTTCCTTTATAAAGGATGTGAGTTTCAATACGAAAACCAATTATTTATCAGGTGTAAATCTTCCGATGAATCTTGTGTTCATCGAGTAATAATCTTGCCACTCAATGGGCAGGGTTGTGATTATTTTCGGATCAATCCGGTAAAACAGTCGACAAATTTCCACTCTGGAAACCATTCCGAGACACTCCAAAACGGGGTCGTCTTTGTAAATCAGGATCAGAAGATCCAATAAAACCTCTACGTTCATTTTCAAAAAGTTATTCAACAAACGTACAGAGATGTCCAGCTTACAAACCGAACAATTTAAGAATTCCATTGCGAATGGTAATTTTTCCATGTTTTTCATTCACGAAATGTTTTAAAGTTATGAATCATAATAAATTAAATAAGGTGGATAATCTGAATTCTTATCAAGATTTCAAGGAACAAAAAGGGCATAATTCACCCTGTAAAAGTAAAATTTTATGAAAAATTATGGTTTTGTCTGTGTACTCAAAAACCGCACCAAATATTCTTAAATAGAATAATTTGGTCAAATTCGTCAGATTTCTCGTTAAGAGGTCTACGAATCCGGACATTTGAATGCCAAAAGCGGCATTTTTAGCTGGGAAAAGTCATCTTTGCCCACTTTGTCTTTAAATATATGGTCAATCCAGCTTCGTTTGCTGGCAATAAAGGCTGCCATTCCAATCTGATGTGTATCTGCAAACTCTTTTTTGACCTTCTATACAACGTAACTCGCAGAGTTTCCGATCTGATGTATAACGCAAATCTGTGTTTGAGACTCCGGAAATACATTATTGATAGTAACGGTAAAACCATTCAGATTATCGGTAACTGTGATTAAGATGTCGTTTACACCGCGCAGCCTTTTTTTTACTTCCGGGTCTTTATGAATTGTTCCGACGGTCTTTCTTACCATTTTTATGGCCATATTGTTATTCCTAAGCAACTTAAGAAATCTTGCAGGAGCTGTTGTTCAATAACATAAAGAAAGCAGAATACTACTTTTTATCTCATTTTCAATAATTTAATGAACTTGCGAAAGTTAAGTAAATAATTAAAAAAAGCAGCTTATAACCTATTTTCAGGCACTGTATGCTTCAACTGAATGATCGGATTTTTTTACCAATCCCTGAAGCACGGTTCCGGGACCAACTTCAATAAAGGTACGGGCACCATCTGATATCATATTCAGCACGGTTTGCGTCCAGCGAACCGGAGATGTAAGCTGATCAATAAGGTTTTGCTTTATGATATCAGGATCTGTTGCTGGCAATGCATTAACATTTTGATAAACAGGGCATACCGAATTATGAAAAGTTGTTTTGTTTATTGCATCAGCCAGTTCAATCCGTGCCGGCTCCATTAACGGGCTGTGAAACGCACCGCCAACCTTTAACGGAAGCGCTCTTTTTGCACCTGCAGTCTTTAATTTTTCGCAGGCTATTTCAATTCCTTTAACCGAACCAGAGATCACAAGCTGCCCGGGGCTATTATAATTTGCAGGTACAACTATTTCATCAATTTTTGCCAGAATTTTTTCAGTAGTTTCATCGTCAAGGCCAATAATGGCAGCCATTGTAGAAGGTTCAGCTTCGCAGGCTTTTTGCATGGACATGGCACGTGCCGAGACCAAACGTAAGCCATCGGCAAATGTTAATGCCTTAGCAGCTACCAAAGCCGAAAATTCTCCGAGTGAGTGACCTGCAACCATTTGTGGCTGAAAACTATCCCCAAGATTTGTTGCAAGGATCACTGAATGAAGGAAAATGGCAGGCTGAGTCACCCTGGTCTGGCGCAAATCCTCATCGCTGCCGGCAAACATAAGGTCTGTAATACGAAAGCCAAGTATATCGTTGGCTTCTTCAAACATTGATCTTGCCAGTGTTGACTCTTCATAAAGATTTTTACCCATACCAACATACTGGGCACCCTGTCCCGGAAAAATATACGCTTTCATATTTACATCGTTTTGGGGTATCTATACTTTCTACAGTTAAACAATTACTACGTTTTCCTTAAAAACAGCCGGACCAACTCCAAGCAATCAAGGCATGCCTGCTTTATTAGATTTATTTATCCGGATTTTACATCAGCCTAAAACACTTTTAATCTATAGACTGACAGCCTATTAATGCAGATTAGATCCTATAAGATGAACGAACTCGGCACGGGTTTTATCTGAAGTAAAAGCACCCGAAAAATCAGATGTTGTAGTTACTGAATTTTGCTTTTGAATACCGCGCATGCTCATGCACATGTGCTGTGCTTCAATTACCACAGCTACGCCCAAAGGATTAAGAGTGCGCATCAGCGATTCCTTTATTTCACGGGTAAGACGTTCCTGTACCTGCAATCGGCGGGCAAAAGCATCAACGACACGGGGAATTTTACTTATCCCGACAATATGCTTATTAGGTATATAAGCCACATGAGCTTTCCCTAAAAACGGAAGCATATGATGCTCGCACATTGAATATATCTCTATATCCTTAACTATGACCATCTCCTTGTAATCCTCATTAAACATGGCTGATAAAATTATAGCATCAGGGTCGAGATAGTAGCCATGAGTAAGGAACTGCATAGCTTTGGCAACACGCTCAGGAGTTTTCATCAAACCTTCGCGGTCAGGATTTTCACCAATAAGTTTAATGATTTCATAATAATGTACTGCAAGTTTTTCAATTATTTCCTGATTATAAAGGTCAATTTTTTCATAACCATCCATCATATTTTCCTGCAACATTTCTTTTATGATCTGACTTGTCATATTTTAATTTTTAGTGTTTTCCAAAATATTCAACATAGTTGTTTTCAGTTTCATGAACCCTGACGCTGTGTAATTCAGCACCAATATATTTTATCGGGGTTTCAAGTTCTTCCCAGATAGCTATGGCAAGATTTTCTGTTGAAGCCATTCTTCCTTTCATAAAATCCACCTCAATGTTCATATTTTTATGATCAATCTTGTCAATTATATGCTGATGGATGATTTCGCCAAGAGTTTTCAAATTGGCGACAAATCCGGTTTCAGGGCTTACTTCGCCCTTTATTGTAACATATAATACATAATTATGCCCATGCCAGTTAGGGTTCGAACACTTGCCGAAAACTTCAAGATTCCGGCTATCAGAATAATCTTCACGATACAGCCTGTGTGCTGCATTAAAATGTTCGCGCCGGGTAATAAACATCATAACTTATCAAATGATATATTAAAGAATAAAGATTTGATTTTCATAGTTTAACAAAAATCAAACTGAAAATGTTTTTCAAAAATCCCAGAAAACTCATTCATAATGCTCATAACGGCAAATAACACCAATTATATCTTATAATTTGCCATTTACCTAAGTATTTATTCTTCAGGACTATCTGGCTGGATATTATTTGCCCGGACATTATTTAGATTCTCCATCTGACAGGTACCTGTAAAAATAGCTCCCGGCTCAATTGATAGTTTACTGGTAATGATATCGCCTCTGAATACTGAAGTTGCTTTCAGGCTCAGCCTTTCTTTAACCAGTAGTTTGGCTTTGAGTTCTCCTTCAATTTCGGCATTCTGACAAATGATCTCGCCTTCGACCTTACCGGTTGCTCCAACTACAACCTTACCAGTTGAGTTCAGTTTACCATTCAGGATTCCGTCAATACGGATATCACCATTTGATTGTATTTCACCGGTTATTACTGTTTCTTTAGCTACAAAGTTAACCGACTGAAGATCAGGTATTTCTTTCTTTGACATGAGATTAAGATTTTAATTCTGATCGCTAAAACAAGGCAAAGATAATATTTTCAACATCGTAGAATTAAAAAACATCAATGAAAAATGAAAATATCTTATTGTAACCCGTTTGATTAAAATGTTGCCTGTAATTTAATATTAAGCTGCCGGGGTGTGAGATAATTTGGAATTGCATACTGCCTGTTCCTTACATCACTGATCCAGATATATGACACTGTATTATTCACCTGCAACAAATTGAAAACTTCGAGACTTGCCCAAAGCGATTTAAAATGTCTGAACACTGGTCTTTCGCGTAAAGGCGAGTTATCCCCAATTATTTCTTTTGAGAAACCTATGTCTACCCTGCGGTATGGCGGAATCCTCAGAGTTTGCTTGTATCGGGGCGAATTTGGGGGTCCAAAGGTAAGACCACTGCCAAACAATAAGTTTAAATGCATTTTATAGGTTGGATTTCGGGGAAGATAATCCTGGAAGAACAACGAGAAATTAACGCGCTGATCAGTAGGGCGGGGAATATAACCCGGCTCTATTCTTTTTCCTTCTGAATTAATATAAAAATCGTCTTTTATATCTTCCATGGTTTTCATTACTGAAAAGCTCACCCAAGAATCAATTCCTTTCACAAATTCTCCGTTTATTTTAAAATCAATACCCTGCGCAAACCCTTTTGCATTATTTAAAGCATGATAACGTATACGTACATTATCAATCTCGTATGGGATCAGATTATCAAGATGTTTGTAATAAGCTTCGGCAATTAGTTTAAACGGACGGTTCCATGCAATAAAATTATAATCGGCAGCAGCAACAAAATGAATACTGGTTTGTGCTTTCAGATCTCTGTTGATCTCTCCTTTAAGGTTACGAAGTTCCCTGTAAAATGGCGGCTGATTATAATACCCCGCTGAAAACCTGAATAAAACGTCTTTCTGCCATACAGGATTGTACGACAGGGTTATGCGTGGGCTTACAAGCAACTGCTCGTTCAGGTCCCAGTAATTGGTTCTCACCCCCGTGGTTAAATGAATTCTGTCATGATCACCATCCAGTGTCCAGGTATTTTGAATAAAAGCTGAATAACGGTTTGAATTCAACACATTATTAGTAAGAATGGCTGTGTTCAGAAAGAAATCATGCTTTTCATTTATTTCTCCCGGAATACTTATGGGATGAGGTAAAGAATAGCCTGCCGAATCAATAAGCACCCATTCGTTCAATTGATCGTCAATGAATTCATGCTGATACTTTACGCCCCATTGCCAGAATGAGTTGTTAAGTATACATGAAGCCCGGTGCTCGAGGCTATAAACATTGGCATCGAGGAAGTTCCTTGCATGGTTAAGATATGAACCAACCCCAACAGCCTCAACTATATCAGCATATTCATTGCTGCCTATGTTCGAATCAAGCCTTCCTATCCAGTATTGACCCAGAATATCATAAGTCTCACTCTCTGCCGAGCTGAACGCAGACCCTATAAGTTTGAGATTGATATTACTTTGTGGTTTCCATGAAAAACTCAGTGCGCTCATGTAATTTTCAAACCGATCAACTTCCTGTCCTTCAAAATAAACCTTAAACTTATAAGCTTCATTAATAGTTCCAAAAGCTGTTTCCCTGTCTTGAGGCACTACCTTGAAATTATTGAGTGCATAATTGCCTAAAAAAGAAACTTCGATATCAGATTTGGGTTTCCACGAAATATAAGTTTGAACATCGGTAAACGAAGGTTTGTATTCACCTTTGGTTTCCATTGCTTTCAAAACATATTGATTTGATTTATAGCGCACTCCGGCAAGATAAGTTATTTTGGAATTATTTGATATCCCTTCAAAATGAGCTGAAGCGCCAAGTAAACTTGCTGAAGCCGAACCAGCAAACTGCAACGGCTTTTTGTACTGAATATCAAGTACCGAAGCCATTTTATCACCGTATTTGGCATCAAATCCGCCTGCTGAAAAAAGTATGGAGGAAACCAGATCAGAATTTAAAAAACTAAGTCCTTCCTGTTGCCCTGAGCGTACAAGAAAAGGACGATAAATTTCAATATCATTCACATAGACGAGGTTCTCATCAAAATTACCACCCCTTACTGAATATTGCGAACTCAGTTCGTTACCCGAAGCCACACCCGGCATGGTTTTAATAAGACTTTCAACATTTCCTGAAATACTTGGAATTGATACAGCAACCTTGGGATCAATACGGGCAAGCGTAGAGGTTCTGATCTGCTTGTCTTCAACCACAGGACCTTCAATTGTGGTAGATGTTTCAATGAGTGTAATATTTATGGTCTTTTCTTCCCCGGCTTTAAGGTTAACTGTGATACGTTCAGTGGTATAACCAAGAAAACTGCATACTATGGTTATATTGCGCCCTGACGAAACCTGCATCCTGTAATTTCCTCCGGCATCAGTAACCACTCCTTTGTTTAAATCCTGTATGCTTACTGTTGCCAGTTCGATAGGCTTTTTGTTTTTATCTACGACTTTACCTTTAACAATTGCAGTTTGTTGTGCAAAAGCCGACGTAGCAATTAAAAAAGAGAAAAATATAAGGGATAAGAATTTTAAATATCTCATTTACCAATGGTTCACAGAAAAATACTGACTATGATAACGGCTAAATCCGATCTTTCTTGCAAACAAAAAAGAATAATTGTCTTTTTTGATCAGGCATAGTGAGATCAGCTTAAGCTTTTTCTGTTTCAACAAATATTCATTCAGAAATAATTAAATATACTTGTCTGTTTTTAAACACTTTACATCATAAAAACAAAAAAGCCCATGGCATAACCAGGGCTTAATATCTTTACTGCTGATTTATAGTTTTATGCATTCAGATAGCCTTTTTCGGCTGCTTCTTTCAGGCATTCACTAATTCCTTTTTTATTGATATGGCGAATGCCATCTGCTGAAACGCGCAAGGTAACCCAGCGGTTTTCTTCAGGAATGAAAAACTTCTTAGTCTGCAGGTTAGGATAGAACCTGCGTTTGGTCTTTACGTTAGAGTGTGAAACCTTGTTACCCACCATCATACGCTTTCCTGTAATCTGACAAATCCTTGACATGGTTATGACTATTAAATACGTTTTTTTTAAATTGGGGTGCAAAGAACGGTATTTTTTCTGAAAGCAACAAAAAAGAGTGTAATTTTTTATTCATCCGAACCATAATTATAACTCTTAATAACTTAAAAATCTGTTAAAAGGCCTATAACTATAGATATTTTTGCAAAAAACAGAGAAATATTTTAAAAACTCTTTATTTATTTTTCTGCAATTCCTTTCTAAGTATGTTCAATGCATTGAGTGCCGTAACGTGAATATTTCGCTCACGATTACTGCCAAATAAAAAATGTTTTGCCTCCACTCCGTTAGGGCCGGCAAGAGCAATCCACACAGTGCCAACGGGTTTTTCCTGCGATCCTCCTGCAGGACCGGCAATCCCCGATGTAGCAAGTGCATAGGTGCAATCAAGTTGTTTTCGTGCATTTACCGCCATAGCCTCCACAACCTCTCTGCTAACAGCACCAAAAGTTTCTAATGTTTTTGGTTCAATACCGAGCAGTTTTTCTTTCAATACGTTTGAATATGATATAATTGCTCCCTTAAAATAATCAGAACTTCCTGGAATACTGGTAATTTTATGTGCAAGATACCCTCCGGTGCAACTTTCGGCAGTGCAAATACTTGCTCCTTGTTGTCTAAGCATTGTACCGACTATATTCTCCAGAATATCATCGTCAAAGCCAAAAACATAATCAGAAATCAGGCTTAACAATATTTCGAGCTGCTTATTTAATTCATTATCAGTTTTCTTACGGTTGACACCACAGGCTGTAAGTCTTAGCCTGACTATTCCCGGTTGCGGAAGATAAGCCAGCCTAATATTCTTCGGCAAAGCATCTTCCCATCCGGAAATTATTTCTGATAAAAATGATTCGCCAAGCCCCATGGTAAGAACAGTTTTATGAATTATTACCTCACCATTGTTCATAGCTGCCAAACGAGGCAACACATGATCATTCATCAGCCCATTCATTTCAAAAGGTACTCCGGGCAACGAGACAAGTATTTTTCCTTCTTCTTCGAACCACATACCAGGAGCAGTTCCATTAGCATTGAATAAAGGTTCGCACTTGTCAGGAACTTCAGCCTGAAGGCGGTTTATCTCAGTAATTTCTCTGCCCCGCAGCTTAAAAAACTCTTCTACATGCTTCAAGGTAGGCTCATGGATAATCATTTTCGAATTAAAATACTCGGCAAGTGTATGTTTGGTAATATCATCCCTGGTAGGACCCAAACCGCCGGTAAGTATCAGCACATCAGCGTTTTTAAAACCTTCATTTATTGACTCCCTTATATGTTTGCGAGTATCGGACACAGCACTTATCTGGCGGACATTTATACCTATTGAATTCAGCTTTTCAGCCATATATGACGCATTCGTATTTACAACCTGCCCAATAAGCAGTTCATCACCTATATTTATTATATCTGCAATCATCAAAAAATTAGTTTTTTAAGTCCAATGAAATTATTTTTGTGCTTTGTGGTATATTTTCCACTAATTTTGCACTTTTTTGCAAAAATACTCAGAAAGTTATGGACAGATTGCAGGAATCAGAATTAATTCTAAACGATGACGGTAGTGTTTATCATTTAAAACTCCGCCCCGAGCATATTGCATCAACTATCATTCTGGTTGGCGATCCTCAAAGAGTTGAAATCGTTTCTGGTTTTTTCGACAGGGTTGATGTGAAAATTCAAAACCGCGAGATCATTACTCATACCGGATATTATAAATCAAAAAGGATCAGTGTATTATCCACAGGTATGGGAACCGATAATATTGATATTGTGATCAATGAGCTGGATGCTCTTGTAAATATTGATCTGAACACACGCCAGATTAAAAAAGAAAAAACTCCTCTTAATTTAATCCGACTTGGAACTTCGGGAGCCATTCAACCTGATATCCCGGTAAATTCATTCATTGTTTCTTCTCATGCTCTTGGAATTGATGGCTTGCTGAATTTTTATTCGGGAAATAATCCGGCATTTGACAACAAAATGGCTGTAGCCTTCATTAAGCATTCAAACTGGCCTGAAATAATGGCAAAGCCCTATGTAGTTAAGGCTTCTGAAGCTTTATTAAAACAATATGGCAATGAACTGTTAAGCGGAATTACGGCTACAGCACCGGGATTCTATGGTCCGCAAGGCAGGACACTGCGTTTATCACCTCGTATCGAAGATCTGAACCAACGCCTTGAATCATTTGAATACAATGGTTTAAGGATCAGTAATTTTGAAATGGAATCTTCGGCATTATACGGCTTGTCAGCATTACTCGGGCATAATGCATTAACGATATGCGTTGCCATTGCAAACAGACATCATAAAGAATACAGCAAAAACAGTAAAACACACATAGGTTTGCTCATAAAACATGTACTGGACCGTTTTGCCGGATAGAATACAGGTCAAACACGAATTATGAATAAATGGAAGTGAATCAGGATTTACAAAAAGATATACTCTCGCTTATTAGTATGCTTGACGAACCCGATATAAATTTATACGGAAAAATAAGTCAGTCAATCATTAATATTGGCGATCCGGCTATGGAAATGCTTGAGGAAGCAAAAGAGAACACTTTCGATCCTGATATGAGTGAACGACTTGAAGAAGTTATTCTTGCAATTCATACCAACAATATAAAAGAAGATCTTAAAGCCTGGAAACACTCATACAACAAGGATATTCTCCAACTCCTGCAAATACTGAACAAATTTCATAATCGCAGACTCGATACATTAGAATTAAACAATCGGGTTAATTCCATGCACAAAGTCATCTGGCTTGAAATGAATGAGGATCTCACATCGCTTGAATGTATAAGACTGGTAAATCATTTTGTTTTCAGAACCTGGCAATACAAACCTGACACTTCAGACAAGCCTGAAACCAATCTGTTCTTTCTGAACAATGCTATTAAAAACAAAACAGCTCATCCTTCAATTCTCGGGGCTTTATATCTGGGTTTGTGCCAAAGACTTAATCTACCGGTATATTATGTTGCATTGCCTGAAAATTTCATTCTTGCCTATACTTCCCAAACATCTTTCAAACCAGCTATTGAGACTACCATAGTTCTTTTCTATACTAACCCTTTACTTGAAGGGATCATTTTTAACATGAGTGAAATTGAAAAGTTCTTAAAAAATCATGATGTAATATCCAAACCTGAATTCTTTGAACCGGCTGATAATTTACTGGTAGCATCGCTTCTGCTTAGAGAAATGAAAGAACTTTATCAAGCATCCGGTAATCAAATGAAAATAAATGGTGTAAACCAACTTATAAACAGTCTGGTGTAAAATTCCGTTTTCAGAAAAGATAAATAAAGCCGAAAGAACAATCTTATAATCTGATTATAATACTAACTATAGCGATAACATCCAGCAAATCAATTATTCCGTCATTATTCACATCGGCATTTTCCGGACAGAATGGCTGTGGATTCAAACCTGTAATAAAACTTGAAATTGTAATTACATCCAGAACATCTACTATTCCATCACAATTAGCATCACCTGGTATAATAGTTAAAACCGATCCAAGAGTGCCGTCACCTTTAAGATTTTGGGCATAAATATCTCCACTGTTGTTTCGGGAATCAGCCCATACAATAACAAACTGACCATTAAAGAATTCTGTAGCATCGTTATGCATCTTACCGCTTGCAACCAACGATACAGGAACCTGTCCGCCTTCCCAGACCAAATCACCGTTATTGCTCAGTTTGGCAGCTTTTACAAAGGAATTGTTACCACTCGGTGAATCGAAATAAGAAATAATAGCTTCATTGCTGTCAAGAACAAGATTCAATCCGCTTTTATCACCACTTTCCATTGGTGCGACAACTTTTCCTGAATCACCCCATAATCTTATTCCATTCATTGAAATTTTCTGAGCCGAAATACCTCGGTTACTTTGGCTATAGCTATGCTCACGCCATGCCACAAACAGTTCTTCTGAATTTTGATTATATGCAATTATCGGGTCAATTTGATGAGTGCCGGAGCTAAGGCTCACAACAAGACCATTTGCAGGAAAGCCAAGAGTTCCGGCTCCATTTACATGCTGCACATAGCTATCAAAATATGAGCCATTATCGCGATGCCAAACAATAAAAGCACCACCGTTTTTATCGGAGATAATTTTGGTTTTTACATAAACCGGAATTGCGTCATTATTAGTAATTATAATGCCATCACCCCACATAAACTGACCATCGGAACTAAAGCGCTGAGCATATACGTTTTTGGTTGGTGCCCACGAAGGTCCTGTTTGTTTAAAAAAACTCATTATTATACCATCGTCATCCGAAGGAACAATAAATGGCCATGCATAAGTGTCAGTACCCTGCAACTGGATTCCCTCATCGCCCCATTGTTTTACACCGTCAGAACTCAACTTCTGGGCCATAATGGTGTTCTCACGTGTCCAGGCAAATACACAATTGTTCAGCGAAGTTACCGTAACTACCGGAGATCCTTCAAAATCGGGATTATTTGATAATGCAATCCCGTCAGGACCCCATAAAAAATCTCCATCAGGTGAAATACGATAGGCATAGATATTATTATCACCGTTTCTGATATCCTGAAAAGTAATAATTGCACATGCATCATTGTCTACAGCCAGATCCCAGTCGGTCAGCCATGTCATTGACTCATGGCTGCTAACCAGCAATCCTTCTTCAGCCCATTGTTTTACACCATAGATATCAAACTTTTGCAGCCTTACATTATAATTGCTATTCTCAATGGAATACCATGAAACATAGGTTATTCCAGAAGGGTGCATAACAATCTTTGGTAAAGCCTCTTCGTTTTGAGCTACTGCTATTGCAGTATTTTGGTAAGGATCGTTGCTCCATTGAGCAAGCAAAAATGCCGGTAAAACTACCAGCAAAAACAGTGGAATTGAATTTTTCATAACATTCTGATTTTAATTGGGTAATAATTGAACCTAATAAATATTTGAACCTTCAAAATTAAACAATTAATAAGCTTTTGGGTTTAAAAATCAATAAATATGCGGTAAATTATTAGAAAAAACTCCTAAGCCTCTTATAACCCTCCTGACTTACACGCAGTTTATCTCCATTTTTCATTATCACAATATGGGTATTTTTCTCATAAAGCTCTATTGAAGAAATAAATGACAGGTTGACGATATATTTTCTGTGAATTCGCAGAAATGATTTTTTTGGCAAATGACTTTCATAATATTTCAGGGTTTTATCTTTAAGATGACGGCCGAGTTCGGAATAAACCATTACATAATCATCCTGTGCTTCAAGATAATAGATCTTTTCAACAGGAATAATAATAATCTTTGAGCCGAGTCGTGCAAGCAAACGGGTCAAAACACCTTCGCTTTCATCTGTTGTGTCCTGAAGTGCCTTTAATGATCTTATTTTCTCATTTTCATCGGCTGAGTGTATGCGCATAACTGCCTTTTCAACAGCCTGTTTGAACCTCTCTCTTGAAAATGGTTTTAGCAAATAATCCACAGCATTATTTTCAAAAGCTTTTAATGCATACTGATCAAAAGCAGTAGTAAAAATTATCCATGGTTTTGTTTCAAGCACATCAAGTAGTTCAAAACCATCAATTTTAGGCATTTGTATATCCAGAAAAACAAGCTCGGGATTCAGCTCCATTATTGCTTTCAATGCCTCAAAACCATTCTCACATTCGGCAACAATTTCAACATCTTCAATATCCCTGATAAAATCACGTATCAGCTCTCGTGCCAGCAATTCATCATCAACAATAATTGCTTTAATTTTCAGCATTTTTCGGAATTTTTAATTGAACTTCAAACTCCGATCCTGTATTATTTATCTTCATCAGATCATATCTTCCATAAATCGCTTCCAGACGCTCCGAAATATTTTTAAGCCCCGTGCCGGTGCCTTTGCGAAGAGAATGGTCAGGATCGTAATTATTAAAAATTGTAATTGTCAAAAAAGATTCATCGCAAGTTGCCTTTAGTTTTATGCTCAATTTTCCTTCCGAACCGTAAATACCATATTTTATGGCATTCTCAACCAAAGGTTGTAAAATCAGTGAAGGAATCGCCCACGACAAAGCTTTTTCGTCTATATCGCTGCTAAAATTCAACTTACATCCAAACCTAACCTGCTCTATATCAAGGTAAAGTCTGATATTCTGAAGTTCCTTTTTCAGACTGCTCATCATTTCACCTTGCTGGCTTAGGGTATAACGCATGAATTCCGAAAGTTTTATAACCATTTCCTGCGCCTGTTCAGGACGGCTTATTGTAAGCGAACTTATTGCGTTCAAACTGTTAAAAAGAAAATGAGGTTTGATCTGCGAGCGCAACATCTCAAGCTCTGCATCTTTAAGCATGGTAGTAAGCTGCATCTCTCTTTTAATTTTTTCTTCAACAACCCTGAAGCTTGATATCAGATAATAAATTACAACCAATAAGCAATAATACAGCAATCCGCTTATTACACGCAAAGTAAGAGAACGATAAAGAAAATCAATGTAAGCGACATTTTCGACAAACATCAATTCAAGAAGTGAGGTTGAAAGTATGAGCCAGATCAATAATAAAATAAGGCATGAAACCAGATGCTGGATAAGTATTTCATGAGTCTTTTTATTCAGCAATGATGAAAATCTGATGCTGAACCATAAACCAATGCCGAGAACCGAAAATATAATATTGAAAATCAGACTATCTGCCAAAGCAATAGACATTTCAATATTATACATATAATGAAGTGCAAAAAAATGGATGACAGTTATTGCCATCCATAAAAAAGCATAAATAAGTTGAAATTTTATTTTGCTCAGAAAATCCTTCATTTCTCAGTTTAATTCATAGTTAGCACGGCTTTATGAAACAGCCATGATTGTGATCCTCATTTATTACCAGTGCAAACTTATCAACTTTTAATCTCTCCGCCACCAAAAGCGCATACACCTTTTATTATTAAAGTTTTATTCAGGTCAACCAAAGCAGGATTGCGTTTCATCTCAAAGCCGCCAAAAATATTAAAACCCTCTATTTTTATATTCCAATCCGAAGGAACTTTCAATGAAGTTCCTCCAAAAATACATGTAATTTCAAGCTCATTGACCCCTGAACTTAAAGTAACTTCGCTCAGATCAATTTCCGACCCTCCAAAAACAGCCAGTATCCTGCCTCCCCTGAAAGAATCAGAATTTATTGAACGTTCGGAGCCGGCAAATATACTCACCTCCTCTATTAGGTCGTTATTAAAATTACTGATACTTACTTTCTGTCGTGAAATTAACTTTGATGAAGAAAATATCATAACCAGTCCTACAAGGATTATTAATGACGGTAAGGCAAATTGCCAGAAGTTCATAGGAAAACCATAGATTCTCGAGATCAGAAATATTCCGCCAATCAGGATTAATATACCACCCCACGCTTTTGAGTGGCTGAGAAGGCTAAAAACGCCTATGACAATGAGCAGCATTTCCCACGAAAAAATTATACGAAATAAAGGTCGCTCAATCACACCCATATTCCTGAGCAACAAAAGTGCACCAGCCAATATTACAATAATGCCTAAAACAAGGGTATTTGAGAATTTCCTTTTATGACCGGCTTCATGATTGTAATTTTCAATGTTTTTATTCGTTTCCATAATTTTAAAAAATTAATGTTATTTGGCAAAAGTATGAAATCATGAATTGAGCATGCAAGCAAATATCGGTGAATCAGGGATTTTAACCGATTAACGGATTAATATTCCGGTTGTCGTGACAAACAACTCTGAAGTTGCTTCTGTGTTTTTTGATTTTTCAAAACGTATTTTTACTACTTTTGCAAACTATTTACAAATCAGAGGAAAAGCCTCATAAAATGAACAGGAAATATAAAGAATACAAGCAATTAAGTCTTACCGGCATTGGTAAAGATATTCTTAAATATTGGGAAGAAAATAATATATTTGAAAAAAGCCTTGAGATTCGTAAGGATCATATGCCCTTTGTTTTTTATGAAGGACCACCTTCGGCAAACGGAATTCCGGGCATCCATCATGTAATGTCGCGTGCAATCAAAGATATTTTCTGCCGCTATAAAACCATGAAAGGTTTTTACGTTGCCCGTAAAGCAGGTTGGGACACTCATGGTCTGCCAATTGAAATGACCGTTGAAAAAACTCTTGGTATAACAAAAGATGATATTGGCAAAAAAATATCAGTTGCCGATTATAATGCACAATGCCGTCAGGAGGTGATGAAATATAAAGATCTGTGGGATGATCTTACCCGTAAGGTTGGCTACTGGGTTGACCTCGACCATCCTTATATTACTTTTGAAAACAAATACATTGAATCAGTATGGTATCTGCTGTCAAAACTTTATGAAAAAGGACTGCTTTACAAGGGATATTCAATTCAGCCTTATTCACCTGCCGCCGGAACCGGTTTAAGTACTCATGAACTGAACCAGCCGGGCTGTTATCGCGATGTAAAGGACAATACTGTTACAGCACAATTTAAAGTGGTACATAACAGCCAAAGCGAATTCCTTTTCAATGATCCATTTGGTGATGTATTCATTTTAGCATGGACAACTACTCCATGGACTTTACCCAGCAATACAGCGCTGGCAATTGGTAAAAACATAACTTACCAAAAAATCAAAACCTATAATCCTTATACTTATCAGCCAATTACCGTTATTCTGGCAAAAGACCTTGTCGGAAAGTTCTTCCCTGAAAAGAACATTGGTTTGGACCTTATGGAATATGAAGCCGGTCAGAAAAATATCCCTTTTGAGGTTGCTGATGAATTTCCGGGCGAAAAGCTACAGGGAGTCCGCTACGAACAGCTTATGCCTTATGCACAACCTGAAACTGGAGATGCATTCATTGTTGTAGCCGGCGATTTTGTATCTACTGAAGATGGTACAGGCGTTGTACATATTGCACCCAGTTTTGGAGCTGACGACTTCAGAACCAGCAAGCAATACGGCCTTGGATCGTTGACAATGGTTAATAAGGAAGGGCGTTTCATTGATGCTATGGGCGAATTTGCCGGTCGTTATGTTAAATCTGAATACGATCCCGATTTTGATCCTGCCAAAGATGATAACGTTGATATTGACATTATAGTAAAGCTTAAAAAAGAGAACAGGGCTTTCAAAGCTGAGAAATACGAACACTCCTACCCACATTGCTGGCGTACCGATAAACCTATATTATATTATCCTCTCGAAGCATGGTTCATAAAAACTACCGCCTTCAAGGACAGGATGATAGAACTTAACAAAACTATCAACTGGAAGCCGGAAGCTACCGGTTCAGGCCGCTTTGGCAATTGGCTTGAAAACCTTGTTGACTGGAATCTTAGCCGTTCACGCTATTGGGGTACACCATTGCCGGTATGGACAAGTGATGACGGAAGCGAGCAAATTTGTATAGGCTCGGTCAGACAATTGAAAAACGAGATTGACAAGTCTGTTGCAGCAGGTTTGATGGCAAAAAATCCTATGGATGATTTCAATCCCGATGATCAATCTGATGAAAATTATCAAAGCTTTGATTTGCATCGTCCTTACGTTGACGAAATAATTCTTGTTTCGCCTTCGGGTAAACCAATGAAGCGTGAGTTAGACCTGATTGACGTTTGGTTTGACTCGGGAGCAATGCCTTATGCACAATTCCATTATCCTTTTGAGCAAGGCGATAACCTTGAAGATTATTTCCCTGCTGATTTCATAGCTGAAGGAGTTGACCAGACACGCGGATGGTTCTTTACACTTCATGCTATAGCTACAATGGTTTTTAACAATGTTTCATTTAAAACTGTTGTTTCAAACGGACTTGTGCTCGATAAAATGGGCAATAAAATGTCCAAGCGCCTTGGTAATGCCATTGACCCATATTCAACAATTGAAAAATACGGTGCTGATGCAACCCGCTGGTATATGCTTACCAACTCACAGCCCTGGGATAATCTTAAATTCGACCTTGAAGGAGTTACAGAAGTACAACGTAAATTCTTTGGCACACTTTATAATACATACAGTTTCTTTGCGCTGTATGCCAATATTGACAAATTCACCTTCAGCGAAAATGAGATCCCATATAAAGACCGCCCTGAAATTGATCGTTGGATATTATCAGAATTAAATACTCTGATACAACAGGTTGACGATTATTATAATGACTATGAACCAACCAAGGCTGGACGACTTATTCAGGATTTTGTTGATGAACATCTGAGCAACTGGTATGTAAGGCTTTCAAGGAGACGTTTCTGGAAAGGTGAATATACTGATGATAAAATTTCGGCATATCAGACTTTATACCATTGCCTCGAAACGGTTGCACGTCTTTCATGCCCTATAGCTCCGTTCTTTATGGACAGGCTGTTTCTGGACCTAAACTCTGTTACACAAAAAATCAATGCCGAATCAGTTCATATTGCCGACTTCCCTGTTTCTGACAAAACTATGATTGATAAAGAGCTGGAAGAAAGGATGCAACTGGCTCAGAAGATTTCTTCAATGGTACTTTCATTGCGTAAACGTACAAATATCAGAGTACGTCAGCCATTGAATAAAATTATGATCCCAGCTTCTGACAAATCATTCAAAGACAGAGTAGATTCAATTAAATCTCTGATCCTGAGCGAAGTAAATGTAAAGGAAATTGAATTTCTTGAAGAAGATAACGAGCTGCTGGTGAAAAAAATAAAACCGAATTTCAAAACTCTTGGACCTCGTTATGGAAAAATGATGAAAGCAATTGCTGCCGCTGTAGGAAGTATGGGACAAAAAGAAATTCAGGAGATTGAAACTTCCGGTTTGTATAAGTTGCAGGTTGAAGGTCAGGAAATAGAACTCACAGCCGGCGATGTTGAGATCATTACCGAAGATATTCCCGGACTGGTAGTTGCCAATCTGGGCAACCTCACGGTAGCTCTGGATATTGTTATCACACAACCTTTACTTGAGGAAGGCATAGCACGCGAACTTATAAACCGTATTCAAAATCTGAGAAAAGAAAGCGGATTTGAAGTAACTGATAATATAAACCTCGATATTGAAAAAAATAATGGCTTAATAAGCGCAATTGAAAACAATTATTCATACATTTGCTCGGAAACTTTAACCAGGAAACTTGAACTGCATGATATAATCAATAATGATAAAAAAATATTAGTAGAACTTACTGACGACATTTCAACATATATTTTAGTAAGTAAGTCGAACAGCTAAAAAGCTTTGTGAACAACATAAAAAAGAGGAGGAACTGAATTATGAAGGAAGAAGTAGCAAAAACACGCTATTCAGATGAAGAACTCCAGGAGTTCAGGGAAATAATTTTAACGAAACTGGAAAAGGCAAAGCGAGATCTTAAAATGCTTATCGAAGCCTATACCTTTAACAATGAGAATGATATAAATGATACATCACCAACGTTTAAGGTACTGGAAGAAGGATATCAGGTACTATCAAAAGAAGAGAACAGTCGTTTGGCTGCCCGGCAGGACAAATTCATAAAATCACTTGAAGCTGCTCTTATCCGCATTGAAAACGGATCTTACGGAGTTTGTCGGGTAACAGGAAAGCTGATTGCTAAAGAACGTCTTCGTAGTGTGCCTCATGCAACTTTAAGTATAGAAGCAAAACTTAATCAAAAATCGTAAAAACTCTATCCGGTTTATCCATGCACTCAGTAAGCAGAAAAATATTTCTTTTTGTTTAGCTGGTACGGGTATGCTGTGAAAACTGTAAAAAAACCCCGACTTTTGAAAAAACCGCTTTTCCTCATTTTCTTTATTCTTCTCCTCGACCAAGCTTCAAAGTTCTGGGTAAAAACACATATGACAATTGGCCAGGAAATCAAAGTGATTGGCAACTGGTTTCGTATCCACTTCACTGAAAACCCGGGAATGGCTTTTGGAATGGAACTTTCAGGCGAAAATGGAAAACTTATTTTAACCCTGTTCAGAATAATAGCAGCAATTCTTATTTTTATATACCTGTATCGTTTAACAAAAAAAGACTCTCATCCTCTCCTTCTCGTAAGTATTTCAATGATTCTTGCCGGAGCAATCGGGAATATCATTGACAGTATGTTTTATGGGGTATTGTTCAATGAAAGTACATTTTATGAACCGGCAAAATTCCTTTCTGCCGAAAAAGGCTACGCTCCGTTGTTTCACGGGCATGTAGTGGATATGTTATACTTTCCTATTCTTAAAGGGCAGTATCCTTCGTGGGTTCCATTGCTGGGATCAAAAGAATTCATTTTCTTCAGACCCGTTTTTAATTTAGCTGACTCATCAATTACAATAGGTGTTTTTATTCTGATCTTGTGTCAAAGCAAATGTTATAAAAGCAAGGACAAAGAATCCATACCCGCACAATCAGATATTCCTGAGGAAACAGACAATCCTGAAACAGTTGAAACACCCGTTCTCTCAGATGACGAACAAGCATGAGAGAAATTTCCCGCTAAATTGTTATGAGTAAGAACCAGTAAATAAAATCATTATCGGATTTATTGCAATAAAAAAACCACTTACAACAGTTTTGCTATAAGTGGCTTTAAAACAGGTGGTACCAACTGGAATCGAACCAGTGACACACGGATTTTCAGTCCGTTGCTCTACCGTCTGAGCTATGGTACCGCCTTTTGAGGCTGCAAAGATAACAAGAATTTTAAATTACAAATATCTGACTCAAACTAAAAAAATATTTTTTTCAGATAATACTGTATCAGGACTTCAATTTAGCTTGGATATATTTTTTGAATTACAGCTAAATTACTGAATAACAACATGATTGAAATATTTTAATAATGTATTAACAAAATTGCTGATTTCAGCCAGTAATTGAATTTCAAATTCTTTTTTCAGATGAAACTGAATTGAACCTGTAAACCATATTTTAGAATTATTTCAGTTAATTGGATAACATGTGCTTAATTGCTCTGAAGTAATTGCTGTAAGATTTTAGATTATATTAATTTTGCAGGCTTAAGTTTGGTTTCAATAAATGACTAAGACTGATCAGTTGAAAATCGTTGTTGACATTGGAAATACGCTTGTTAAAGCAGCGGTATTTAAAAACAGCGAATTATTTTCACTTAAAACATTTAAAACCGGTAATTTTCAGCAGCTTGAGAAATATTTGCTGAGTCTTGAACCCGGTTCATACTGTATTGTCTCTAATGTAATTGATTATCCCTCATATCTTGAAAAAGTTTTTACTAAAAATTTAACAACTTTATTTTTTGATCCGAGCACTGCATTGCCTGTTAAAAATCAGTATAAAACCCCTGAAACTCTGGGTAAAGACCGAATTGCAGCAGCAGTAGGAGCATGGGATATGTTTCCTGAAAACAATTTATTAATAATTGATGCCGGCACAACCATTACTATGGATTTTGTATCTGTTTCGGGTGAGTACCTGGGTGGTGCCATATCGCCCGGCATAAATATGAGATTTAAGGCTCTTAACACTTTTACAGGAAAGCTTCCGTTAATTAAAACAAAGAGTATAAAACATCTTACAGGTACCACTACAGAAGAATCAATAATTTCAGGTGTGATAAATGGAATTATTGCTGAAATTGACGGTATTATTGATAGATACAAAACTATTTACCCCGGAATAAAAGTAATTTTTGGCGGTGGAGACAGTAATTTCTTAATAAAAAGATTAAAAAATAGCATCTTTGCATTTCCAAATATAACTATTAAAGGCTTGCACATTATTTTGACTTACAATATTGAAAACAAAAAGTTCATATAAATCAACAATCTTACTGGTTTTAGCCTTAATTGCCATGTTTGCCGGCAATGCGCAAACCAGAATAAGTTCGCCATACTCACGCTTTGGAATTGGTGACCTGCAATTAATGAACAGTCCGGTCATCATGGGTATGGGCGGCAGCACTGTAGCACTAAACAGCCCGGCTATTGTTAATTTCAACAATCCTGCATCCTATCATGCTTTCGAACAAAAATCATTTGTTTTTGAAGCAGGTCTTCATAATAAATTCTCAAGGCTAAAAACCGAAACTTTAAGTCAAAACAGCAATTATATTACACTGGGTTATTTAATGTTAGGCTTTCCGGTTACAAGACATTGGAAATCAAGCTTTGGCTTGCTTCCTTATTCAAGTCTGGGTTATAAAGTTGTAGATAACAGAATTGATGAGCTAACCGGAAAAACAAGATATAGTTACGAAGGTTCAGGTGGAATACATCAGTTTTATTGGGGTAATTCTCTAACAATAGCCAAAAACTTTTCCGCCGGTTTCAACCTTGTTTATTTTTTTGGCTCACTCGAGAGCAACCGTAGTCTTTCATTCCCTGATTCCGTATATATGTTGGGAACAAAGGTTTTGAATACTACTACAGTATCGGATTTAAAAATAAGCACCGGTTTGCAGTTCAACCAAAATCTTAACGACGCTTACAGACTAACTCTTGGTTTAACCTACAGCCCTGAAGTTAATATTAATGCCAAGGCCAAAGAATTGACATACAATTACTTTATAGGCTCAAATCTTATTGATAACATCACCGATACGCTTGTCAATGTTGAAAAATTAAAAGGTAGTTTTGTGCTGCCTTCTGATTTTGGTGCCGGAATAATGCTAAAAAATTCAAACCGATGGCTGGTTATGGCTGATTATAAATGGCAAAACTGGGAGAATTTTAAAATGTTTGATCGTAGCGATTCTCTTGTAAACAGCATGTCAGTTTCTGCCGGTGCACAGATTTTACCGGTTTATACAACCATTTCACCATATTGGAAAAAGATACATTATCGCTTTGGTTTCAGGTATTCGCAAACTTATGTTGAGTTAAACAATACCAGATTAAAAGAATTTGGCATTAGTTTTGGTACAGGATTACCATTGGTAAGAACAAGGTCAACAATAAATATTGGAATTGAAGCAGGAAGCAGAGGAACAATACGAAATGGCCTTATCAGAGAGTCGTTCTTTAAGTTGTCATTAGGAGCTTCGGTTTTTGACAGATGGTTTGAACAAAGAAAATATTTTTAAAAACGAAGCTAATTAAAATCAAAGTTTTAATTTTGTTTCACAATAATACATTCAATTATGAAAAAGATGATGAGAGTAAGCTTAATGATTTCGGTAGCATTTTTAATGTTTGAATTGCTTTTATTTGAAACCCCGGTTCAGGCACAAATTGCTAAAATTGGTGAGTATGAACAAATTACAGGCCCAAGATATGGCGAAGACAGTGTAACCTGTACTATTAACTTCTCGCTGTATCGTGAATTCCTTAAACAATGGAAACAGGCCGGAGGAACAGGAACTGTTATTGAAGAAGCTATAGTTCCCTGGAGATGGGTTTTTCTTAACTGCCCGCTTGCCAGCCAGAACACCTATATTGACGGGGTATCAATTGTTGAATATATGATAGCCAAAGAAAATGACCCAGAAAAGAAAGAAAAATTAATTGATACTTTGATGATGGTTTATGATCAGCGTATACGTGCTTTTGGCAGAGAAGGTTATGTATTGGGTCGTAAAGCCTCTAACCTGATAAACCATCGTCCAAATGCAAATGAAGAACTTCATATTATGTTCCGCCGTTCAGTTGTACTTCTGGGTAACGAGTCTGAAGCTGCAATCATAGCCCAGTATTTTAAATATGTTGAAAGAATGGCACGTGAAGAAAAAATAAGTAAAGAGGAGTTCTTTGATCTTTATGAGGAAGCTATAGAGATTGTTAATTTCAATCTGGATAAATTCAAGAATGATCAACAACAATTATCTATCTGGGAAAATATTGGTGGTTTTATTGAGCAAACACTTGAGCCATATGCATCATGCGAAGATCTGTTAAGTATTTTCTCTAAAAAAATTGAAGACAACCCCGAGGACCTTGAACTTCTGTATAAAGTAATCAGGCTTTTTGAACGAAAAGGCTGTACTGATACCCCTCTTTATCTGAACTCAACCCTGATGGCTTACAAACTTGACCCATCACCTCTTTCAGCTTTTGGAATCGGCAAAATGTATTTTCGTAATAAGGAATTCACAAAATCAATAGAATTCCTGAAAGAAACAGAAAAACTGGAAAACCCTTCTGACAGAGCTGACGGATTATTGCTTCTGGCTACTTCCTACAAGGAAACAGGCAATCTGATCAAAGCACGCGAATCTGCCCTAAAAGCCATACAGGCAAGACCCGGCGACGGACACTCCTATATACTTATTGGCGACCTGTATGCTGCAAGTGCAAAAGACTGCGGCACTAACGATTTCAATACCAATGCCGTGTATTGGGCTGCCGTTGATAAATATCTGGAAGCCAGAAGAGTTGATCCTTCATCTGCCGAAGAAGCAACACAACGTATAAATATTTATTCAAGACATTTTCCATCGGTCGAAACAATATTCTTTCATGGATATACTGAAGGTGAATCCTACAGGGTAGAATGTTGGATAAACGAAAACACTATAATCCGACCGGCAAAATAAAAAATAGTAAATCCGGCAAATTTAAAAATGGAACCTTATTCCCGATCGGGACTTAATTTTATAAATCCTATAATATTCAGCATTACCGCCTTGATTGCGGTAATGCTTTTTTCTTGTGAAAACGATATAACTCTGGTAAACGAAATTACCCGTAAGGATACTTTGCCGGTAATGACATCATATAATATAGAAATTCAATACAGTGAAAAAGGAAAGCCCCAGTTTAACCTTAATGCACCTGTGGCAACCGTGAGTATGGGCGACGAAGCCTGTCAGGAATTTCCAGAAGGCTTTCATATTACTTTTTACGATTCACTTATGAACATAAAGTCAGAGCTTTCTGCCGATTATGGTATTAGTATTGAAAGTACTAAAATAATGGAGGCTCGCCGTAATGTTGTTGTTCTGAACCATGAAAGAGGTGAAAGAATGAATACTGAGCTTATGATCTGGGATCAGAATAAAAAAATCATCTTTTCTGATGCCTTTGTTAAAATTACTACTCCAACCGATGTATTGTACGGCGAAAACGGATTTGAAGCTGATGAATCATTCAATAGCTGGGTTATAAGAAAAACATCAGGTGAATTTGAAATATCCGATGATAATGAATCACCCAAACCATAGTAGTATTGAGTTCTTATTGAAACTAATAAATGGATAGTTATACACTTATATTATTAACCCTTATTTTATCAGCTTTCTTCTCTGGTATGGAGATCGCTTTTCTCAGTTCAAATAAACTAAAGATTGAGCTTGATAAAAATAAAGGTGTTTTTTCAGCCAGGCTTATATCGCAGTTTGTAAAAAAACCATCACATCTCATTTCTGCCCTGTTGGTTGGTAATAATATTGCTCTGGTAATGTATGGTTTGGTCATTGCAAAAAAGCTACAACCATTTTTAGCATTAAATCTTCCTGTTAGCCTAAATAACGATTTTTTTGTTTTTCTTTTTCAAACCATACTCTCTACCCTGCTGATCCTGGTTGTTGCTGAGTTTTTACCGAAAATCATTTTCAGAATAAATGCAAACGCAATAATTAGTTTTTTTGCCCTGCCTCTTTCTTTATTCTATTACATTTTGTATCCGATAAACTTTTTGTTTACAAGCATTTCAGAATTTATATTGAAGTACATTTTCCGTGTTAACATTAAAGGCAAGGAATATGAATTCAGCCCTGTTGATCTTGATAATTACATGAAAGAACTCGATAGTAAAATGCTCGATGAAAGTGAGGTAAAACAGGAAATACAAATGATACAGAATGCCATGGAGTTTCACAATATTAAACTCCGTGAATGCATGCTGCCGCGTAACGAAATTGTGGCAATAGAAGAGCTCGAGCCTGTTGAGAAACTTGCTGCAATTATGGCAAAAACAGGGTTTTCAAGGATTCCTGTGTACAGAGGGAGTATTGACAATATAATTGGTTATGCACATGTTTTTGATATTTATAAAAAGCCTGAAAATATCAAATCAATTATAAAACCCATTATTATAGTGCCTGAAACTACTACTGCCAACAAAATCCTTACTACATTTATTCAGCAACATAAAAGCATTGCCCTGGTTGTTGATGAGTTTGGCGGAACTTCAGGGATTGTAACTATGGAAGATATCATTGAAGAAATTTTTGGAGAAATTGATGATGAGTACGACAAAGAAAGTAAAACGGAAAAACAAATTTCAGATAATGAATTTATTTTTTCAGGCCGTCTCGAGATTGATTACCTGAACGAGAAATATACGCTGAATCTGCCGGAATCAGATGATTATGAGACTCTTGCCGGGCTTGTACTTCACTATCATGAGGATATTCCAAAAAAAGATGAGAAAATAGAAATTGAAAAATTCTCATTTACTATTCTTCAGGCTTCTCATACAAGAATAGAGCAGGTACGTTTAGAAATTTCTGACCAATCCTGATTCTTACTGAATCCAAAAATTCCAGCGTATAAATAATAATCGTCAGTCTTTTTTCGCTATAACTACACAAAAAATGATTTTTTTATAATAAAACAGTGCGAAATTGAGCTTTTACTTTGCAATTTTTAGCTTTTGCATCAACATTTCTATTAATTTTGCAAACTCATTAAAAAACGATTAAGAAATGGCAATAATTGGTGATATCAGAAAACGTTCGGGCTTATTGATAATAGTTGTTGGTGTGGCATTAGCTGCATTTGTACTTGGCGACTTTCTTTCAACAAGACCTGGTCACAGATCAATTAATATTGGAGAAGTTGAAGGAGAAGAGATTCCAATTCTCGCTTATAATCAGCGACTTGAAGAAAATCTCAATATGCGTCGTCAGAATAGCCAAACCGGAACTCTTAGTGCTCAGGAACAATACAATGTAAGGCAATCAACCTGGGACGAAATGATCCGCGAAATTATTATGGATAAAAATCACAAAGCTCTCGGGCTTAATATTTCAACTGAAGAGCTTGACGATCTGGTTCGTGGACCAAATCCACATAGCTATATTCGTCAGAGCTTTACCGATCCTAATACCGGAACATTTGATCCTGCCTCGGTTACTAATTTTCTTAAAAACCTGAATCAGGTTGATCCGCAAATGCGCGACAGATATCTTTACATTGAAAAAGCTATTAAAGATGATCAACTCTCAAAAAAATACAATGACCTGGTCCTGAAAGCTTATTATATTCCTGAAGAACTGGCATTGAAAGATTTCGGAACAAAAAACCGTCAGGCAAGCCTGTCAGTAGTTTCACTGCCATACAAAAGCGTACCTGATGAAGATGTTACAGTGAGTGACCAGGAAATGAAACGGTTTTATGATAATAATAAATTCCGTTTTACACAGGAACAGTCAAGATCAATTGATTATATAATTTTTGAAATTCAGCCTTCAGATGAAGACAGAGAAAAAATATCTGAGGAATTTGACAGATTATATGCAGAATTCAAGGAAGTGCAGGATATTCCTCTCTTTGTGAATACTAAATCTGATACCCGTTACGACAGTACCTGGTTAAAACGCGAAGATCTGTCTCCAAGAATTGAAGAAGAATTATTTGACGCTCCGGCAGGAACAATTTTAAGCCCTTATGTTGAAGATGGGAAACATATAATGGCAAAACTGATTGATACTTCAAATCGTCCGGACTCATTAAAAGCCAGCCATATACTTGTAACCTATCAGGGTGCCGGTGTAATTCAGACCACACGTACCAAAGATCAGGCTAAAAACAGAGCCGACAGTATTTTTAATGAAATTAAACGCAACCGCAGTAAATTTTCAGAACTTGCAACCTCGTTGTCCGATGATGGGTCGGCAGCCGAAAACAAGGGTGATCTGGGCTGGTTCCTTGATGGTCAGATGGTTTATCCCTTTAATCAAGCCGTTATTGATGGTAAAGTAGGTGAGGTTGTTCAGGTTGAATCACAGTTTGGTTTTCATATTGTTGAAATAACAGGTAAGACCCAGCCTATAAAAAAAGCAAGGATTGCAATAATTGACCGGGTTATTGAACCAAGTACCCGCACCATACAGGAAATTTATGCCAAAGCAAGCCAGTTTGCAAGTACCAACAAAACATTAACAGCTTTTGATAATGCAGTGGTTGACGCTGGCATTTCAAAAAGAAGCGCCGACAATCTGCAACCGATGGACAACAGCATTCCCGGTATTACAATTCCACGCGAAATAATTAGATGGGCTTATAACAGTAAAACCAAAGTTGGAGATGTATCTCCTGCTTTCGATGTGGATGGTGCATTTGTGGTTGCAGCATTAAAAAGTATAAAGGAAAAAGGAACTATGCCCTTTGATCTTGCAAAAGGCAATATTGAACCTCTTGTGCTCCGTGACAAAAAAGCTGAAATCCTTGTTAAACGCATGGAAGATGCCATTAAAGAAAATAGTGATATTAAAGCTGTTGCATCAAAACTTGGTGAAGATGTTCAAAATCTGGAGCACATTCTTTTAAGTGCAACAAGCCTTTCTACTCTTGGTCGCGAACCGGATGTTATAGGTAAAATATTTGCTATGGAAGAAAATCAGACCTCAAAACCAATGAAAGGTGAACAGGCTGTGTATCTGATACGTGTTGATAAATACACTGTTACCGAACCTCAGGAAGATGACCTGAACGGTATCCGCAGGGTTCATACAAATAATTACAGAAGCAGAGTAACCAGAGAACTGACTAAAACGATTGAAGATAACGCAAAAGTTACCGATAACAGACTGATGTTTTATTAAAAGACGTTCTGAAATTTTTAAAAAGCCGGAAAGAAATAATTTTCCGGCTTTTTTTATTTCCATACTCTGAAAGATTGAAAATCGTGGATTGAGAATCTTTCTACTCAAAATTATCAGAGGATGCTTATTTTTATTTTATAATTGCCCATAATGAGAGGTTTGGGTACAACAAACACACTACTATTCGATGGAGTGGTAGTATATTTACCCGTATTTCTCTGTTTTTATAAATAATTCAGGTGAGATGGGATATATTAAATTCATTAGAAAAGATGATTCTAAGCATAAACAAAATTGCCTGAAAACTGTTTTCCAGTATCAGAAAATGCCTTTTAGGCAGCTATTATTTTAAATCTTTAAGCAATGAAAAAATTAATTGTTCTAGTTTTGGTAGTTTTGCCTTTTTTTAGTTTTGCCCAATATGATTCTGGTTTTGATTCAAAGGGGAAAATAGAAATTCATGTAGGCTACGGTTTATTGACAGCACCGGATATAATCACCGTGCTTTCAGATGTTTTCACCACAGCTTTATTACCCGGCATGATTGAAAAAGTTGAATCAAAAGGTTTTGGTACAGTCTTTGGCGGTGCAGAATATTATATAAGTAATCATTTTACAGCCGGATTACAGTACAGTCATGCTGCTTATGAACATACCTACGACATGGACGATCATAGTGTTGCCAAAATGAACACCCAATACCACACAATTTTGATACGTGGAAAAGCAATATGGCTTAATCAGTCAATATTTCAGCTTTATTCAACTCTGGCGGTAGGTCCCACTTTTACAAAAGCCGAGAATGAATTAGGCGACACAAAAAGCAATACTGCTTTTGCTTTTCACACTAGTCCGGTTGGTGTACGTATAGGAAACCATATTGCATTTTTTGCCGAAGGTGGTTTTGGTTACCAAGGATTGATTTCTGCAGGCATTTCCGTTCGATTCTAGTGGTAAACAGTAACCAAAATAATCACTTTATTACTGTTTTTTTACACATAAAAAACAGTAATAAAGTTAAAAACCTTTTAATAAATACTTAGTTTGTCAAATGTGGGTATTTGATACTTAAACTACAGCTTTGCCAAAAAGAAACATCAGCTAATGCTGGATAATTTTGGGAGCGGAAGTAGCCGTAACCTGCAATGTGTTCAAGCTTTAAAGAACCCTGTGCTTTACTGTATTTACGATGGTAATGTTCCAGAAACTGAGTGTAGCTGTATGGGGTACTCACATTATTTACATAGTCATTGTAGTGATACTGAAACGCACAGAACAACTGCAAAACGGCAGAGGAAACGCTATGTTGGTATCGGACAGTATTTATAATGTTGCCGTTATACTATTTCTTCAAAAAGAACCGATACAAACAAATTCACAATTACAGCATGTCCAGCGGACTTTTGATGTTTGATTTAGACACATCGGTAATATGGGTATAAACTTCGGTGGTTTTAATAGACTGATGACCCAATAACTGCTGTATATAACGAATATCGGTACCGGCTTCAAGCAAATGTGTAGCAAAACTGTGCCTTAAGGTATGTGGTGTTACCTTCTTTTTAATTCCAGCTTTCCGTGCGGCATCCCTTACCACATTTTGTACTGATTTGTCCGAGTACATTCCACCGCCTTGCCCCTCAAAGAGATATTCCCAGGGTTTATAAAGCATAAAATAATCCCGCAAATCTTTCAGGAGACTTTCAGAAAGCATCACAACCCGATCTTTATTCCCTTTTGCTTTTCGGATATAGATGAGCATATCCTGCGAGTTAATATCGGTTAGCTTCAGATTAATCAATTCACTTAGTCGAAGCCCGGCACCATAAAGAAGCTTAATGATACAGAGATGTTTTTTATTATCTACGTGGTCAATCATTCGTTTCACTTCCGATGTAGTGATATAATCAGGGAGGCTCTTTGATTTACGCAAAGGATAAAGATGCTTTAGATTCAATAGCCTGTTATAAAGAGATTGATAAAATTTATCAATAGAAGCTACGATTAAACGCTGATGTGAACTACCGATCTTATGTTTGTCAACCTTCCAATAGATATACTTTTCAATAACCTGCTCATCTATTTCAAGAGGGTTTGAGAACTTCTTTTGAGCCAAGAGTAGAAAACTTTTTACAGCACTCTTATAATTCTTAATAGAATTTGTACTGTAACGTTGCAAAACAAGCTTTTTCTCAAATTCGTCTATTAACTTATCGACTTCCATATTATCCAGTATTATTTTGCTTACAAAAATAGCAAAACATTCGTAAATTCAAAATAAATATTCTATTTTTATTATTACAATATATTGATTACCATCTTCTTAGGTCATATAACCAATTTTTTAAACATAATGGTTGGCGAATGTTATATATTTTTTATTTACGAATGTTTATCTTTGTGTCGTAAATAAGACGTTGTGCGTCAGCTAAAAAAACAACATTGCTACACAGAAAATTTAAAAAACATCTACAGTATAGTTATGAAGGATGAAATTTTTCAGGAACAACTTTGAGCATTTCTAAAAAACAATTTTTCCATTGATTTGCAGACAAACAGACAATTTTGGAATTAAGGTCAACTCCAAATTTTTCTGAAATTGACCTAACTTGTTTTTTTCTAAAAATAGACTTCATAGCTGTTTTGACTGTTAAATCAGGTTTTTGTAACATATACGAAACAAAATTTAAGTACTTAACCTTAAGCCCAATATCTAATGAAATCTGTTTTCTTTCAATTCTCAAAAGTGCTGATTTGACAGTTGGTGGTGGCAAAAAACTTTCAGGATTTATCTCATACAGGAATTTCAAATCATAATAGGTATGATAAAGTACTGTCAATGGGTTATAAACCTTACTTGAAAACAATTTTTTTGCCGGTTCTGACTGAAGGATAATTGAACCGCATAGAAAATATTCGACATTTTCAAACATCAGACTACTAAAAATATCAGATGTTATACCAAAAGGAATATTTGAAACTACTTTAAATGGAACTTTCGGAACCACAAAATTTCTATAATCACAACTAACCACTTGAACGTTTTGAGCGTGAATGAATTTTTTGCGCAAATGTTGACTTAATGCAACATCGTTTTCAATGGCAATAACTTTATCGACATTTTTTAAGAGATGAACAGTTAGAAAACCCTTACCAGCTCCAATATCTAAAACTGTATCGTGTTGATTTATATTTGATTCTTTTATTGCATCTTTAATAAGCACTTTGTCAATAGTAAAGTGCTGACCCGTAAAACGAACGGGCAATTTCTTTTTTGTCATTATTTACTTCTTACAGGTGAATACTTGTAGAGCACAAAGATATTAACTTTGCCTAGAATAACAAAGAATAAATTGAAAGAAAAAAAGCCGAACGCACAACATCGGCTATAGCAAATGCGGGCTAAGGTACTAGAATGAAAGTAATTACACAAAATAAACTAATCGCTAAACGGAAAGGCAAGTGCCTTGAAATCCCGCACTTGCCATAGCCGTAGCCGTTGGCGTTCATTGTAAAAGACAGAAACAGACGACAGAATGATAGGAAAAATTTTGCTGCATAAAGACAAAGAAGAAAATGGAAAACCCAGCCCACAAAAGCAAGAGTGTGGCTGCCCTTCCCTGCAATCGTCCCTACGCAGCAACACACATGCTTTTTTAACATCGCATAAAACCATCGTTTTTCACGGAAATCTTTTATATAATTATTTAGTTTCAATAATTATGTTTATATGGCAAAAACTAAATGGTAAAAGAAATTTGCAAAAAGTAAAATCGCCAATACGTGTACGCAAAAAACAACTGGAGAATTTCCAGATTTTTAATAATCAATAAATCAACAATTTAAAAAAAGGAGGTCAATTATGTGGCAAAAATTAATTAATGAAAGAAAAGAATTGGCAAAAGAGAAAAAAGCTAATTCAAGTACGTGGCAATCTGCAACGTGGCAATCAGTATCTTGGAATTCTGCAAGTTGGAATTCTGCAAGTACATCTGTAATTGCTAAAAAGCAGGTAAATAGTATATTAACAACTAAATAGCAGGGAAATTATGTCAAAAACAAAAGAAATTCAAGACCTTTTAACTGTTTGGCAAGAAGTAAGGTGGAATACTACCGAATTTATTAATTCTCTTGGTGGTGAAGGATTAAAAAAAGAATTGCCAAGAGGTGGATTGAATACTTTTTGCAAGCATTTTCAGGAAATGTTAGATGTTCAATCAGTGTATTTAAATGCAATTAAAACTGGTGAAATGCACTTTGAGGAAATGTTAGAAGGCTATGAAGGTGATGAAACCGCTGAAAGTCTGTTAAAAAGGATAGAAGACTTAGACAGTGAGTATGCAGAGGCGATTAATAAAGCACCAGCAAATTTGAAAATTAAGTGGGCAGATGACGAGGAAAAATCCCTTGCTTATACCATTTCAAATTTAAGCGTTCACGAAATTTTTCATGTTGGACAATTGATTGCATTTTGTTATGCTACAAAAACACAATTACCACAACCGTTGGTTGAATCTTGGTTTTTAACACCATTAGATGAGGAATAAATGAATTTACTTCTGACAAAAGATAAGGTTGATAAAATGCGACAGATTTTATTATTTGCATATAAAAACTGTCCATTTTATCATGCCTTGTATGACAAACATCAAATTGATGTAAATAATTGTAAATTGCCTTCTGATTTGCCATTAGTTACTCAATATGATTTATTTAACAATTGTTCTGAATTTAGGTCTAATGTAGAAATTTTCAAAATTTGTGCAACTTCTGGTACAACAAACAAACCTAAATATGTTTACAGAACTAATAAGGATTTTAATTTAAGTGTTGAAAATCAAATCAAATTAATGCAATGGTGTGATATAAATTCAAATGATATTATCGCTATTGCTCAATCTTTTGGACTTTGTGGATATGGTGAATTAACATTAGAGGCATCACGTTCATTAGGCTGTTTATCAATACCAATAGGTGTTATTTCTGATAAAGATACAATTGATTTATTACTACAATTTAAGGCGACTGTTTTAGATATTACCCCATCACATCTTTATCGTTTATTACTTTTATCAAAAGAAACAGGAATAATTCCATTTGTTAAAAAAATTTTAGTTTCTGGTGAAAAATTATCAGCAGATATAAAGGAATTGGCAGAAAATATTTGGAACGCTGCAATTTTTGAACAGTATGGAAGTACAGAAACTGACGGTTTAGGAAGTTCAACAAAAAATAATTCGTATATTAATTTACTTTCTGATGATTATGTATTTGAATATTTGCCTATTGCAAATTCAAATCTGTTTTCAATAGTTGTTACAAGTTTATATCATGAAGGTAGCCCATTGATTAGATACAAGTTAAACGATATTGTTTCACCAAATCCAAACAATCCGAACCAAATAACTATTGTTGGTAGGTTAGAAGAACACATTAAACTATTTGATAATGTTGTTTTATACGCTTTTCAAATAGAAGATTTAATAAAAAAACACAACATTGAAACAAAATTTTGGCAGTGTATATTAGAAGATTTTCATGATATTGAAAAATTAACAATCTTTTTATATCAGTGTAAATCTAATTATACTGAATCTGAAATTTCAAAACTTTTGATTTCATTAAATTTGGAAATTTCGGCAAGCGTACATGAAAATCAATTACAAACCTTTGCAAAATTTTCGGACGAACCAATTATTTCACGCAAAGGAAAAACACCCAAATTTATTGACAAACGTAATTATCTTAAATCATGAAAAATACTATTAAAGTAACTGAGTTGTGTCCCAAAGTGCCTTTTGATGAATGGAATAAACAGTATCCAATCGTAGATAATGAATATGTTTGGATTTACCCTTTAATTAGAGACGCTCAGTTTGACCATGCTAATTTACTTTCAAACAATGAATTGCCGATTATCAATTTTGAAACATCTGTATATATACATGTTCCAGCGTGCTTATTTCATTGTCCCATGTGTTTTTTCTATCATGAAATTCTTGGCAGCAAAGAAGAACTATCATGGTATTCAGATTCATTAATAAAAGAAATTGAATTATACTCAAATTCCGATTTTTATAAAAATATTACATTAAAAACAATTTACTTTGGTGGTGGAACTGCAACTCTTTTAAGTCCAAAAGCAATTGGAAAAATAATAGATACATTGATTGCTAAAACCAATACACCAAATTATCCTGAAATTACTGTTGAAGGGCATCCACTAACTGTAAATTATGATTATCTTAAAGAGTTAAAAGAAGTTGGAGTAAATCGTGTTTCTTTTGGTATACAATCTTTTAATGATTCAAATCTAAAGTTATTAGGATTAAAACAAACTTCTAAGGTAAACATAAAAGTATTGACAGATTGTGCAAAAGTTGGTTTTAATTCTGTGGCAATAGATTTATTGTATAGAATTCCTAATCAAGATTTAAACGATATAGATATTCAATTAAAAAAAGCATTTGATTTAGGAATCAAATCAATAAGTACTTATTCACTTGGTCTATCACCACGTCAGGAAAAATTAGTGAAGTTTCAACCTTCCGAAGAAATTGACAAAGAAATGTTTTACTATATTAATTCCAAAATGCAAGAAAGGGGCTGGACACACGTAGCACAACCCGATTATGCCGCACCTGGTTTTGAGCATAAAGAATTATTAGTTTCATGGAAAGCCCCACAAGGTCAAAATTTATCACTTGGTGCAGGTGCTTTTTCAGTTTTCAATAATAATGTTTATTGCAATGTACATTCGCTTAAAGAATATAAAAGAGTGACTGATATTAATTGCCTGCCAATTTTTGCAGGACAGCAAATGGATTTAGAAGATTGCATTTCAAGATATCCTGTTTTGGGAACACGCTGTTTCACAATTTTAAATAAACCATTTTTAGATTTATATGGTTATAATTTGACAGATAAATATAAAACAGTAATTGAAAAATTGATTAGTCAAGGCTTGATTGAAATAAACAATCAAGACATTATTATTACAAAAGAAGGCAAATACTATATTGACAATATTTCAAAATCATTTTATTCTGAAAAAAACATTTGTCATTTGCAACCTTGGGGAGGTACAGTGGCTGGTGCTGTTGCTGAAAAATATTATTCACCATCAACTAAATCATATATTTCTTAATTATGTTTGTAGATTTACTAAGAGAGCAGTTTTTTATGTATGATAATTTATGTGAAAAATTAATTTCAATTTTTAAATTATCACAGAATAACAAAAATATTTTGTCATTAGGTTGTGGTACTGGTAACTTAGAATTAAGGTTAGCAAAAAAAGGATATACAGTTGTTGGTATAGATTCTGATTCTGATTCAATCAATTTTGCGATAAAAGAGGCTCAAAAAGCAGATTCAAAAACATCCTATTTAAAACATGATTATTTCAGCAAATTAACACAATTTAATTTTGATATTGTAATTCTAATGTATTCAACGCTATCCCTTGAAAATTTTCAAAAACTCTTGGATAATATACATCAGTCATTACCAAAAAATGGAATATTTATTTTCAATCAATATTTTTTTGCTCAAAACCAGCCAACTGAAATGACAAGTTTTGATGAACTTCAAAATAACATATTTTGTTTAAGTAATTACAATAAACATTCAAAATTAGTTTCAGGTAATGAAATTTATTTTGAAAAAAATATACAAAACGGTTTATTTTCAATTTCAATTGATAGAACTTTTGTACCAGTTGAATTTGAAAATGAATTTCAAATAAGTAACCAATTAAATCACTTAATTTCAAATAAATGGAAAATACTTGAAATTGAATCATTAGATTTAATTTGCCCAACTTCCGCCCCACCGTTTTGTAATCAATTATTAATAACAATTGAAAAACTTTAAATATGCAACATATACATAGTCATTATCCAAGCGGTCAAGTTAAATTTGCAGAATATTTTAGGGTAAAGAATATTCCATATTCTGAATACACAAATCATGTAATTCAATATATTGAAAATACTGGAATGTTAGGCAAACTTCGCATTTGTGCATTAGGTTGCGGTACAGGACATTATGAAATAAATTTCCTAAAAAGAGGACATTTTGTCGTTGGCATAGATAGGGATATGGAAAGTATTGAAATTGCAAAAGACAACGCCAGAGATTTGGGTATAGAACTTGAAATTTTTCATTCTGATATTTTCGATGAAAATAAGGTTGATTCCTTTTTAAAAGATATAGAACCATTTGATGTAATTACTATGTTTGGCGTAGGTGTTAGCATGGAAGACCATCGTCGTGCAGGTATTTTTATGTCAAAGTATCTTAATCAAAATGGACTATTTATTACAGGGTTGTGGAATTACAAATCAAATTTTAACTTTGAAGTAGAATCAGAACTTTCTGATACTGAAATAGCAGAATCCCTCAACGGTGATAACGATTTCTGTGTAAGAATGAATAACTATACTTACAAACATAAATCAGATAAATATCTTATTGAATGGAACGCTGTTTACATTTATCCTGATGAAAATAATTTTGCCAAGATTGAAAAGAAACAAACTGATATAATGGAAATTGTCCCTATTTTTGAGGGCAAAGACCCATTAAGCATGCCAAATAATTTATTTGAAAAACTTCATACTTTTAGTTTAGAGGAATTTAGTAGTACAATGAATTTTCCTAATACTTATGAATATTTAATCTCATGGAAAAAGAAATAGGAAATAAAGGACTTGCAGAAACTATTTATTTTGAAATTGCATCAAATTGCAATTTACATTGCATACATTGCAGTGATTTATATGAATCAAAATCAAATACTTTTTTAGATTTTGCAAATGTTGAAAAATTTATCAAAAATTTGTCTGATGTTACTTTCAAAAATTTTATTATCACTGGCGGTGAACCTTTTTTACATAAGGATTTAGAACATTTTATACATTTGTTTTCAAATTACGGAAATGTAATTATTACAACAAATGGTAGTATAGTTAAAACTTTAAAACTAATAAATTTTCTTAATAAGTATCAAAACTTATACGTGCAGATTAGTTTCGATAGTCTATCTGAAATTGTTTTTGATAAAATTCGTGGCAAAGGTACATTTGCAAAAGTCTCAAATCTAATTAATACGTTAATTTCTGTTGGCTTTTCAAATCGGATTGGACTTTCTATGACATTAATGCAGTTGAATTTCAGTGAAAGTATTCCTTTGATTAAATATGCAGTTGCAAATAAAATAGGTTGGGTTCATTTCCCTCAATTAGTTCCAATAGGGCGAGCAAGAAAATCATGGTTTACAATTGCACCGACAATAAATGACATAATCAAAATTGAGGAAGAATTATTACCATATCTTTCAATAGCCAAAGATATTGATATAAATATTTCAGTAAATCGACTTGAAAGAATACTTAATCAATTGACTAATAATACATCTGATTGCTTAAATAGTTTGACTTTGAAAATAGATACATCAGGTGAAATATTACCTTGTCCAATTTCCTCTAATCATATTTTTAGTTTGGGTAATATTAGTGATGATTTCATATTTTCCAATACTGTTACAAAAATAATTGAATTAGAAAAAATACGAACTGCAAATAAAATAATTCCATGTGATTCATGTAATTATATTGATTCATGCCATTCTAATTTCTGTGAAAATTGCATCTTATTAAATGAAGTTAAAAATGAAATTGCTTTGTATGGTTGTTCCATTTATAAACATCATTTAAATAATGCTTATAACGAAGATATAATATGATTGAAACTTTTGTACCTCTGTATATAAATAATTTTTGCGAAAGTTATTGCAATGTATGTTCATTACGAAATAATAACAAAAAAATTATCCGTAAAAAAGGAACAATTGATGAAATAGTAACTCAGTTGAAAATAATTAAAGACGTAGATAGTATTTCTGCAATTTGTTTTCTTAGTGGTGAATACAAATCTGAAATGCGAAGTGAAAATTTTAAAATAATTCTGGAATCAATTAAAAGAGCATTCGATTTAGGCTTTGAAAAAGTCTTTATAAATATTGGAAGTCTGAATGATACAGAAATAGAAACATTATATCAAAATTTTTTCGATAAAAATATAGTTTTATCTTTATTTCAAGAAACATATAATAAAGAGTTATATAAAAAATGGTTCGGGAAAAATATACAAAACAATCCCAAAGCAGATTATGATTTCAGATTTTCAACACCATTTCGTTGGTTAGAAAAGGGGTTTAAATCAGTTGATATTGGCATTTTATTAGGTATTGCAAACATAGAAGACGATTTAGAAAGTTTAATTAACCATTTTAACTTGCTAATTGGACTAAATGCCGAAGTGTATGTATCTTTGCCGAGAATCAGAGGAATGTCGAATTTTGCTAATTCAATTTCTGATGATACTTTTGAGGAAATAGTTAAAATAGTTCGTCAAAGATGTTATCAAGCCAAAATTATTATTACAACCCGTGAATCAATTGAAATGATTAATAAATTATTGCAATATATTCAGGTGGTTAGTCCTGGTACGTCAGATTTGCTTGCATACTCACAAAACGGAGACATAACTAATAATAAAGAAACATCTCAATTTTATATTCAACAAACCAGACCTAGACCGTCAAAAGTACTCAATAGCTTGAATCTTGATAGTCGTTTAATAAAATATTATAACTCAAATGAAAATACAAGAAATTGAAAAAGAAATAATTGAATTTGCTAATAATAGTAAAAGCGATTCATTAGCAACTGAATTAAAAATATATTTCAAAAGTCCTTTTGATTTTTTTGGACTGACTAAAAAACAAATTAATGATTTTTCAAAAAAACTTCAAAAATCATTAAAACAAGTAGATAGAGAAAATTTAATAAGTTTGATTAATAATTTGCATCATTCTAATAATCATGAATTAAAAACTTTTGCAATAGTATTAGCCTCAAATAATATTGACAAATTTGAATTATCCGATTTTGATATTTTTAATTTTTGGTTACAAAAATCTTGTACTTGGGACCATGTAGATGAAATTTGTATTAGAATAACTGGTTTGTTGGTTATTAAATTCGATTTATTTAGTCAATTACTGAAATGGTCTAATGATGAACATATTTGGGTGCGTAGAGCTTCATTAATTTCTCAACTGCCATCAGTAAGAAAAAATAATTATCAAATTAATTTAATTTCTAAATGTAGTTCAAACTTAATTACTGAAAAGGATTTTTTTATCAGAAAGGCAATCGGTTGGGTATTGCGTGAACTTTCCGAAATAAATCCAGAAGATTCAATAAATATAACATCTTCATTTTCTGGTAAAATATCTAAATTGTCTTTCAAAGAGGCAACAAGAAAATTAAATGAAAATTTGAGATTACAAATTTTAGAAAACGTAAAACCTTGTAAATAATGCTTTTAATTTCAACATATTTGGATTCAACTGATTCAAAAGGGATTGGTTTGTTTGCAACTGATTTTATTTCCAACGGTACAACTATTTGGAAGTTCGATTCATCATTTGATAGGGAATTTATAATAAACGATTTTGAACAAATAAATGAATGTGTGTTTCAATTTATTAAAATTTATGGTTCTCATATCAGTGATGAAAAGTGGCATGTATGTTTAGATAATGCACGTTTTATGAACCATTCAGATAATCCAAATATCATTTTTTCAACAGATAAATCTAATGATATTGTAGGCATAGCAATTAAAGATATAAACAAAGGAGAAGAAATAACGGCTAATTACAAAAAATTTGATATTGATTGTAGTATTGATTTAGGTTTTAAATGTTATGATTAATATAAAAAGGGTGCCTTCCCTTCGCTTTCAGGCACATTTGGCATTCCCACAAAGCTTGCCCTCAATCCAAAAATGCCAAAAGAGCCTTCAAGCCCTTCCCACTCGAACGCAAGGTCAGAAAGACAGTGCAGCAAAAATTGAAAGATTAACGAGAGAAATAAACAACGAAACGCCAACAAAGTGTATATGCCATAAGGTTTTCAGTGAGTATTCAAGCATTGTAGCCCGCTCAAGCTTTCGTGTCGGTGGACAGGATACTGCCCCGCAATCCCTTACGGCACATACACTCGACCGTTGGTGGTAATTTAACAAAACCCCGAACAAAAAGAACTTTTTAAATAAATAAAAAACTTAAACTATGGAAGTATTACTTGTCCTGATTGTTTTAGCTGTAGGGTTGTTTATAGGATTAAAATTTCTTAAAAACTTTACTGGTGGTACTAAAAGTATCATTAATTCTCGAAAAAAAATACACCACAAAAACACAACTCTGCCCTCAATTAAAATAGGGAATACAGATTCTCTAATAAACGCAAAACCCTATGAAATCTCCCTAAATAACATTAAAGGAATTGCATTGGAAATTAATAATAATGAGGACAACTTAAATTTGCTAATTGAAAATATAGCTTTTCAAATAATAAATAAAATAGGAATAAATAAGGTCAAATTCACATTAATTGACCCGAAAAAACTTGGGGGGAGTTTTAGAAATTTGAGAAAACTTGACTCGAAAACAATTGGCAATTTGGTTTATAGTAAAGAAGATATTAGAACTTCCATAAGTCAGAATTTCAATCAATCGTTCAATATCATTAATGAGTGTTTAGTTCATTATAACAGCTTAGAAGAATATAATGTAAAATCAGGAACAATACAACCGTATCGTTTTTTATTCATTGCAAATTTCCCAATAGGTTTCAAAGATAGCATAGATAAACTGAATACTATTTTAGAAAATAGTGCTGAAACAGGGACTTTTGTTTTTGTAACTTATGACAAATCTGTAAACTTAGGTTCTTATCAAGGTTCAATTCAGAACATCTTAAACCATCTTACTTGTATGGTAATTGCAAAAGAACCTAAAAATAATCTTTTCAAAATTGCTAATGGTATATATAAAGAAAAGGTTTTTAAACTTGACAAAAATGACATATCGTCAGAAAATTTGACATTAAAATACAATCAACTACTACAAGCAAATAATCAGACCAATAATTATGACAACCAAGACGGAATAAGAATACCTATTGGAAAAGTTGCAGGACAAACCCACTATTTTACTATTGGTTATGGTACAGAAAATTTCCACGGAATAATTGGTGGACAATCAGGAAAAGGAAAAACCGTTTTACTGAACAATATTATTGCGAGAGGTATAGAAAATCATTCTGTTGATGAACTTTCTTTTATCCTAATAGACTGTGCGGGGGTTGGTTTTCAAGAATATCAAAACTCAAAACATATTCACACCTTGATAAGTTCAAGTAATGTAGATGTTTGTGTTGAAGGAATAAAATCTTTAGAAGAAGAACTTCTACGAAGAGAAACATTATTTAGAGAATTTAAAGTTCAAGAACTAAAAGATTTTAATAAGGTTGCTCCCTTTAAACTTCCACGATTAATTTGTCTAATTGACGAATTCCACGTTTTGTATTCAGGCAGTTCTAAAATAGCCAACTATGTTGATAGTATTTTGGTAGAAAAAGTTATTAAGATTGGTAGAAAATTTGGAATTCATTTACTTGTAAGCACTCAATCATTAGGAAGCGGAGTTAGAAAATCAATATTGGACAATATTCCATTGCGAATTGCACTGGGAATGACAGAAGATCAATCAATGAGTTTCTTAGGTTTTAAAAATGATAGTGCTACAAACCTTGAAAGAGGTGTTGCTATCTACAACAATCAAAATGGAAACATTAGAGCCAATAAAACAGTAAGAATTGATTTTATTGATTACAATGATATAGCAAGGATTATTCAATCTTCATAAAACTAAATTATGTCAATTCTTAATTCAAATGATTATAAAAGAGGTTTTCAAGACGGATACAATGACGGATTGAACGATATTTCAAAAAGGTTTTTAAAATCGGGTTTATCGTGGAAATTTGCTATTCACGGAAGTCACGCAATTGACACATATAACCAAGGATATAATACAGGTTATGAAAAAGGTTGCTATGATAGAATGAGTAAATCCAAGCCACAATCTGTAACAATCGAAAGCCAACAAACAAACAGTTTTAATTCAAATAATCTAAAATCAAACAATATGAGAGGAATAGCTGGTCAAATAGAACTATTAGGACAAATGAAAAATTTCATTTCCGACTTATCTGACAAGTTCGAGGACATTTTAAAAACACAAGAGGGATTTGTAAAAGAATTGGATTCAGAGGGATTAGAATACAAAATTTTACAGAATTTTGAAGAAAGTGTTTTAGAAAATCGAAACAAAATAACTTCATTAATTAGAGACATCGAAGATGAGCAAATACCATATATAGACCGAATAATCAAACACTTAGAAGAAACTCCTTAAAAAAACTACCACCAACAGCCAGTTTGCTAAAATGGCGGGTAAAGTGCTTCGATTGAACGCTTTAGGTAAATTGAAAATTCGTTCTTCGATTGAAGTTTATCGAATAGAATCCGCCACTTCAGCAAGCTGGTCAAACGTTGTGCGTCATGCTAAAAGACAGATTTGCAAAGCAATAAGCAAATGAGAACTAAATGAACATAGTTTATAAAATATTACTCTTTTCAATACTTTCAATTAGCTTACCAATCGGAAAGTTATTTGAAATTTTCATTTGGAATGACCAAATAATAAAAACGGAGATTGTCTCTGAAAAACAGAGATTAGCATCAAGAGGAAGAATTTGCCATTTTGTAAAACATGCAAAAGAAATCCAAAAGAAGCTTTCCATATTTTTACAAAACAGACCAGATTTTACACTAATAGAAAGAATCACAAATAACAAAAATATACAATCCTTAACTATTCAAAATCACAAGGTTAATGGCATTAAGACTTTATTAATCAGTAGATTCCTTTTTAATATATTATACTTAGATGATTCAGAATATGAATTTAGTTTATTTCTATAACAGATTCAATATCATCTATTTATTAATATTATTAAAATTTTTAAAACATGAATAAAAATATTTTGAATATAGGCTTATGGTCAGCTATAATTTGTTTGACCTCATTTATAGTTTGGATTATTTCGTTTACTGGAATTGCGATACAGGCACCTCTTTTTTACTGGACAAATATTGAAGATTACATTGATTACTATAAAAGTAATAATCAATTCTTTCAATATTTAGCAAAATCCTTTATGATTATTTTCAGTTTGGCATACATGATATTAACAATAGTTTTTTATGAATTCGTTACAACTGAAAGAAAAATACTTGCAAAGATTGGAATTGTATTTTCAATCATGTTTGCTTTGGCTTCGTCAATTCATTATTATGTACAAATAAATTCCGTTCGATTTGCAATTGCAGCGAATGAATATTCAGGATTAGAGCATCTACTACAATCTAATCCGACATCGGCTTTGTTATCCGTAAATATGCTTGGTTGGACCTTGTTTTTGGGATTATCAACCCTTTTTATGTATTTAGGATTGATTTCTAAATCTGTAACAAAAGGATTGAAACTTGGTTTATTGATAAATGTAATTTCGTGTTTTTTCGGTGGAATTGGCTATTTATTCCAAATAGACTTATTGACATTTGTTTTTATGAATTTAGGTATTGGACTTGGATTCACTATAATAACAGTTTCAACAATTAAATTTATTAATGTAATAAAACGAGAACATAATTAAGCACGAACGCACAATAATAAGGGCTTAAACGCAATGTAGTTTACGAAATTGCGATTTAAGCCTCTGTTGAACTGAGGCTTTGGTAGCGTATCTGATTTTTACTATGGGGATTCAATCTAAAGAGACAAGGTAAGTGAAGGAGTTTTCAGACTCCATTTTTCTTTTTCAAACGATATAGATCCATCATTGTAGGTTATTTTGTAGGGAAAGCGTTTCAGTATTTATCTTTTTGGCTTTCGTATGTTGTTTCTTCTGCTTTAATGACTTTTTTTACAGAATTTAGGCAGTAAATATCCTGACCACCGAAAAAGATGGTTTTCTGAGGTACCGGATTAATACTTGTCGAGAATAATGCTTTGAAGTAAAAACATGTCAGGTGGCGCACGTGCTTTGAAACTCGACACCACCACCATCTGTCCTTTCTTGCAGCAGGGACACAATTTCGTGTCATAGCCTTTTTCACTGATTTTGGCATAGTGCGACAAAGTCTCGCCCTGCACACATACGACTCCCATTATCGCCTGCAGCTCGCGAAGCTTCCCTTTATTACGCGACGAAAGAATACCGTAGTGCCTGATTTTGCGGAAACCGCGCGGCAGGATGTGCAGACAGAAACGGCGCAGGAACTCGACGGCAGCAAGCGTCATGGTTTTGATTTTTCTGCTATCGCGGTAGTCCTTGTAGCTGAACGTCACGTTGCCGTCAGCAATATCCATGAGGCGATGGTTGCTGATAGCAACCTTGTGGGTGTACCGCCCCAAATACTCTATCACCTGTTCTGCTCCCCCAAACGGATGTTTGGCATATACCACCCAGTCGTTGCGGTAAAGTTCGCGGTGGAGTTCTTCATCTGTTTCAATCCCGTTCCCGGTCATGAAACGCCGGAACTGCTCCATAAACTTACCACGGAATACACGGCTCATCGCTTTCACAGGGAACAGGTATTTACCGCTCTGCCGGCTGTGAAGCCAGTGACCCTCATGGTCTATTCCGCCTGCAGGAACAATCACATGCAGATGTGGATGAAGACTCAGGTTTTGTCCCCAGGTATGCAGGATGGCGATAAACCCCATTTTGGCTCCAAGATACTTCGGGTCACGTCCAAACTGCATCAAAGTTTCTTTGGAAGCAACAAACAGGTTGTTATATGTCTCTTCGGGATAATGCAGGCAAAACAGGTTCAAAGCTTCCGGGAGTGTGAACACCACATGATAATATTTACAATCTAACAAGTCTGCTTTGCGGGCTTCGATCCACTGGTCGCGCAATGTACCCTGGCACTTGGGGCAGTGGCGGTTGCGGCAAGAGTTGTAGGAAATACGCTCTTCTCCACAATCATCGCACCGTTCCACATGTCCGCCCAATGCCGATGTCCGACAATTTTTCACAGCATTGAGCACTTTCAGATGAACAGCCGGAACCTTTCTTCCACTCACATAGCTGTTTCCGTATCGCCTGACGATATCAGCCAGCTCGTACCGGGGACGCATGACTAAAAACCGTAGAGCGTGTCCAACGGGCTTTTCCCAACTTTTGGCATTACCTGCGCAATGTGGAGATAAATAACTGTCGTTCGTAGATGAGCATGTCCCAATAAATGCTGGATGGTGTAGATATCTACTCCATCTTCCAGAAGATGGGTTGCAAAAGAGTGTCGTAAGGTGTGCATGCTGACACGCTTGCGAATGTCGGTTTTGGATAAAGCTTCACCAATGATATACTGGATGCTGCGTTCACCCATCAGTTCGCCAGGCGTTTGTCCCTCAAAGAGATAAACCTGTGGTTGCAACTCTTTCAGATAGTTGGGCAGTCGCTCCTTGATAAATCTCGACAAAATCACATAACGGTCCTTCTTGCCTTTTCCTTGCCGGACGCGCACCTGCATCCGGTCGGTATCCACATCGCTAATTCGCAGAAGTCGAAGTTCGTTCATGCGCAGTCCGGCTGAATAGGCGAATGCAAGTAAAAAGCGGTGCTTAAGCGTTCGCGGGGCTTTGAAAAGTTTTTTGCACTCTTCTGTTGAAAGCACTTCGGGCAGTTTCTTTTCCTTTTTGATAACAGGCAGCTTTAATGCCTGTTCGTCTTTACCAAAAAGTCGAAACCAAAATCGCATCCCAAAAACTGTTTGCTTGAAATAGCTCTCAGACAACCCTTCATGAACCGACTTGCGATACAGATAGGCATTAATTTCTTCGATACTCACCTCGTGGGGCAATCGCCCAAAGTGAAGTGCCAGATGGGCGATGTTGCGACCATAATTGGTTATAAGGCTTTTGCTCAGCCTGTCTAATACCACACGCTCTTCAAAACGTGCGAATGCTGCCCGGAATCCGGGTACCAAATCTTTGGCCTGTGCCAAAGTGGTGTAATAATCTTTTTTCTTGAAGGTCATACTATTTTATTTTTAAAGTGACCTTGCAAGTAAGTGGAAATTGTCTAATTTTACAAAACCTTCATAAAGGCAACTAAGCTACCGAAGGTTTAGTTCAACACGGGTTTTGCATCAGGCGGGGTGACGTGCAAACTTGGAACTTTCTGCTTCTAATAAACTTTAGTAATAAATTGAAGCTTTGTGCTCCGAAATCCGCCCGACCGCAAAGCCCGAAACCGTTGGGCGTAATGTAGCAGAGACCAAAAAATAAAAATCAGGTTCAATAAAAAAACGACAATGAAATTCAACACTGTAATTCTTTACGACATCGAGAATTTAATAGGGGGTTATGGATACAGTAATGCTGATATGCTTGCTAATTTATCTTTACGCCAAATTTTTGATGAAATAAGCAAAAAAGAAATTGGAAAAATTGCAATTCAACGTGCGTATGCAAATTGGAGTGACCCAAGATTGAACATATTAAAAGGAGATGTAATTGAATTGGGCATTGACCCTGTTCAAATGTTCGGTTTTGGAAAAGGGTCTCAAAAAAATGCTTCTGATATTCAACTAGCGATTGATGCAATAGATATTGCTTATACTAAACCTGCTGTTGAAATATTTGTGATTGTTTCAGGTGATGGCGGTTTTTCGTCATTAGCGAAAAAACTTCACGAATACGGTAAAACAGTTATAGGTTGTGCCTATAAGAAAACGACAAATAAAGTATTTGAGGCAGTTTCCGATGATTTCATTTGGCTACAAGAACCTAAAAATGAAACACTTATAGTAAAACAGAGCAATGCAACCTATCCACAAATTAATGACCCAAGTTTAATCGCATTTTCAAAGAATAATAAACCATTACAAAATCCAAGTACACAAGAAATTGTAACCGTATCAAAAGAAATAATTGCTTTTTTTGTTTCTAATTCTGATACTTCTACCTTATTAAAGTACTCTGGACTTAATATTTCTGTATTTAGTCAATTTCTTGATTATAGACTTAATGGATTTAATTATTACAGATTGGGTTTTACAAAATTCACTGATTTTATTCGCTTCGCAGTGGATAACACAGACTGTAAATTAGCCTTTAAAGAACCAAGTGATTATAGACTTGTTTTAAAAACTACTCAACTCAAAGGATTTCAAGATACAACAAATATCAAGGAATTAGGCGAAATTCACACAGAAGAAAATTACAAACTACTTTTATCAAAAAATGCACCTTCTTTTAAACAATTTGGCAAAGAAGTAATAGAAGAAGTTGCAGACTATTTATCAGAAAATAAAATGCAGTTTCAAGAACTACTATTAGGCGATGTTATTGACACTCTTAGTGACAAATTTGATATTGAACAAAGTGACTTAAAAAGTACAATACTTACATTTGTTAGTGCTGAATGCTTCATTAAAGACGATATCAATAAGATTTTATCGGAGCAAAAATTATCCTTTGTACCTATTAATTCAGAACAGTGCTTTAAATTATTAAAGAGAGGAATGTTAGCTAAACTTTCAACAATTTTAGATGATGTTGATGAGAGTATTGTTGAAACTATAATTAGTTGATGCTAAGAATATCTATACCAAAAATGTACTCTAAAAAACACTACGCCCAATAATAAGGGCTTAAACGCAATGTAGTTTACGGAGTTGCGTTTTAAGCCTCTGTTGAACTGAGGCTTCGGTTGCGTACAAGATTTTATCTATGGGTTTTCAATCGGAAGGCGTGGGGCGGGTAAAGGAGTTTGCAGACTCCTTTTTGTCTGTTTGGGGCGCTACAGGCTTGTTGCAGCAGGATATTTTGCCGGAGAAATCGGCTGTCTTTTTCCACTTTCAGCCTTAGCGTGTTCCCTTTTTGTGATTGGAGAGATTTTTTGTACGGTTCAGACAGCAAGCGCCCTGATCACCGAAACGGCAATCGCATAAAAGACTGTTTTAGAATGAATTGACAACAATACTGTGAACCGAGAGCATTTGTGGCGGCGCGCGGGATTTTAAGCTCGACACAACCACCATACGCCCTTTTTTGCAACATGGACACAGTTTTACATCATAAGCTTTGCCGCTGATTTTGGCATAGTGCGACAAAGTCTCGCCCTGCACACATACGACTCCCATTATCGCCTGCAGCTCGCGAAGCTTCCCTTTATTACGCGACGAAAGAATACCGTAGTGCCTGATTTTGCGGAAACCGCGCGGCAGGATGTGCAGACAGAAACGGCGCAGGAACTCGACGGCAGCAAGCGTCATGGTTTTGATTTTTCTGCTATCGCGGTAGTCCTTGTAGCTGAACGTCACGTTGCCGTCAGCAATATCCATGAGGCGATGGTTGCTGATAGCAACCTTGTGGGTGTACCGCCCCAAATACTCTATCACCTGTTCTGCTCCCCCAAACGGATGTTTGGCATATACCACCCAGTCGTTGCGGTAAAGTTCGCGGTGGAGTTCTTCATCTGTTTCAATCCCGTTCCCGGTCATGAAACGCCGGAACTGCTCCATAAACTTACCACGGAATACACGGCTCATCGCTTTCACAGGGAACAGGTATTTACCGCTCTGCCGGCTGTGAAGCCAGTGACCCTCATGGTCTATTCCGCCTGCAGGAACAATCACATGCAGATGTGGATGAAGACTCAGGTTTTGTCCCCAGGTATGCAGGATGGCGATAAACCCCATTTTGGCTCCAAGATACTTCGGGTCACGTCCAAACTGCATCAAAGTTTCTTTGGAAGCAACAAACAGGTTGTTATATGTCTCTTCGGGATAATGCAGGCAAAACAGGTTCAAAGCTTCCGGGAGTGTGAACACCACATGATAATATTTACAATCTAACAAGTCTGCTTTGCGGGCTTCGATCCACTGGTCGCGCAATGTACCCTGGCACTTGGGGCAGTGGCGGTTGCGGCAAGAGTTGTAGGAAATACGCTCTTCTCCACAATCATCGCACCGTTCCACATGTCCGCCCAATGCCGATGTCCGACAATTTTTCACAGCATTGAGCACTTTCAGATGAACAGCCGGAACCTTTCTTCCACTCACATAGCTGTTTCCGTATCGCCTGACGATATCAGCCAGCTCGTACCGGGGACGCATGACTAAAAACCGTAGAGCGTGTCCAACGGGCTTTTCCCAACTTTTGGCATTACCTGCGCAATGTGGAGATAAATAACTGTCGTTCGTAGATGAGCATGTCCCAATAAATGCTGGATGGTGTAGATATCTACTCCATCTTCCAGAAGATGGGTTGCAAAAGAGTGTCGTAAGGTGTGCATGCTGACACGCTTGCGAATGTCGGTTTTGGATAAAGCTTCACCAATGATATACTGGATGCTGCGTTCACCCATCAGTTCGCCAGGCGTTTGTCCCTCAAAGAGATAAACCTGTGGTTGCAACTCTTTCAGATAGTTGGGCAGTCGCTCCTTGATAAATCTCGACAAAATCACATAACGGTCCTTCTTGCCTTTTCCTTGCCGGACGCGCACCTGCATCCGGTCGGTATCCACATCGCTAATTCGCAGAAGTCGAAGTTCGTTCATGCGCAGTCCGGCTGAATAGGCGAATGCAAGTAAAAAGCGGTGCTTAAGCGTTCGCGGGGCTTTGAAAAGTTTTTTGCACTCTTCTGTTGAAAGCACTTCGGGCAGTTTCTTTTCCTTTTTGATAACAGGCAGCTTTAATGCCTGTTCGTCTTTACCAAAAAGTCGAAACCAAAATCGCATCCCAAAAACTGTTTGCTTGAAATAGCTCTCAGACAACCCTTCATGAACCGACTTGCGATACAGATAGGCATTAATTTCTTCGATACTCACCTCGTGGGGCAATCGCCCAAAGTGAAGTGCCAGATGGGCGATGTTGCGACCATAATTGGTTATAAGGCTTTTGCTCAGCCTGTCTAATACCACACGCTCTTCAAAACGTGCGAATGCTGCCCGGAATCCGGGTACCAAATCTTTGGCCTGTGCCAAAGTGGTGTAATAATCTTTTTTCTTGAAGGTCATACTATTTTATTTTTAAAGTGACCTTGCAAGTAAGTGGAAATTGTCTAATTTTACAAAACCTTCATAAAGGCAACTAAGCTACCGAAGGTTTAGTTCAACAAGCATATTGGCTAAATGGCGGCAGTAACCCCGCAGAAAGTGCGTTGCGAAATTGGAAGTTACTACCCCGCAGGAACGTTAGTGAAACCGCCACTTCGCCAATATGCCGAACCGTTACCAGCAAGCGTAAAAGACGACAAGACAACAAGAAAACGAACGACATAAACAGAAAAGTAAACCATTTTGACAGGTGACCAACGACATAGAAACAATACAACAAACGGACAGCGAGTAAGCCGACACTCATTGCCCTACCCTTCGTGTTTTATTTTTTTTCTCACCGCACAAAATATTTTGAAATTCTGCCCAACGCACATTGGCACATTTGGTTTTGCCCCAACCCCACAAGCCGACACACTGGCAAAACCAAAAGAGCCAATTTTGCCAACGCACCAAATGACGATAATGGGCATTAAAAACATAAATTAGCAGACTAAAAACGAATTAAAATTTAAGAGAAGATAATGGCTAAACAAAAAGCAACAACGGAAGAACCTTTAGAGAAGCAACTCTGGAAAGCAGCGGACAAACTCCGCAAAAACATTGATGCTGCGGAATACAAGCACATTGTTTTGGGGTTAATCTTCCTGAAATATATTTCTGATGCTTTTGAAGAACTATATGCAAAACTAAAAGCAGACGAAGAAAACGGAGCAGACCCAGAAGACAAAGACGAATACAAAGCAGAAAATGTGTTTTTCGTTCCGCAAGATGCTCGTTGGAGTTACTTGCAATCGAAAGCCAAGCAACCTGAAATTGGAAAGTTTGTGGACGATGCAATGGATGCTATTGAAAAAGAAAATGCTTCGTTGAAAGGCGTATTGCCTAAAGTATTTGCCCGCCAAAATCTTGACCCGACCAGTTTGGGTGAATTAATTGACTTGGTTGGAAATATTGCCTTAGGTGACGCCAAAGCAAGAAGTGCGGATATTCTCGGACACGTTTTTGAATATTTCTTGGGTGAGTTTGCACTTGCTGAAGGCAAGAAAGGTGGACAGTTCTATACGCCAAGAAGTGTTGTAGAATTATTGGTTGAAATGTTGGAGCCATACAAAGGACGGGTGTTTGACCCATGTTGTGGTTCAGGCGGAATGTTTGTTCACTCCGAAAAATTTGTAACCGAACACCAAGGAAAAGTAAACGACATTTCCATTTACGGTCAAGAAAGCAACCAAACCACTTGGCGACTGGCTAAAATGAACTTGGCTATTCGTGGCATTGACAGTTCACAAGTAAAATGGAACAACGAAGGTTCTTTTTTGAACGATGCACACAAAGACCTGAAAGCCGATTACATAATTGCCAATCCTCCTTTTAACGTGAGTGATTGGGGCGGTGATTTAATGCGAACAGATGGACGTTGGCAATATGGTGTGCCACCAACTGGCAACGCCAACTTTGCTTGGATGCAACATTTTATTTATCATTTAGCACCAAGCGGACAAGCAGGTGTGGTATTGGCAAAAGGTGCTTTGACTTCAAAAACATCGGGCGAAGGTGATATAAGGAAAGCATTGGTTGAAAACGGATTGATTGACTGTATTGTAAATCTTCCTTCTAAGCTGTTTTTAAATACACAAATCCCTGCTGCTTTATGGTTTATGAGCCGTAACCGCAAAAATGGAAAGTATAGAGACCGCAGCAACGAAATATTATTTATTGATGCCCGAAACTTGGGTTATTTGATTAACCGCAGAACCCGTGAACTTTCACAAGAAGACATTAATAAAATAGCAAGCACTTACCACAATTGGAGAAACCTTGACGGTAAGTATGAAGATATTGCTGGTTTCTGTGCTTCTGCTCCAATAAGCAAAGTAAAAGAATTGGACTATGTGCTTACTCCAGGTAGATATGTAGGTTTACCAGATGAAGAAGACGACTTCAATTTTGCTGAACGATTTGCCAATTTAAAAGCAGAATTGGAAGCACAGCTTAAAGAAGAAGCCCAACTCAACGAAATTATTTCTGCTAACCTTCTAAATATTAAAATCAATGAATAGAGACGAAATCATACAGTTTATAGAAGCAAATCAAATTGACAAAAACAGCTCTGTAATTTTTACAATCATTGAAAACGGTCAAGAAATAGTATATAAAGGAAGGATTGAGTTTAATTTTAATGGCACACCTGCAATAACCGATGAAAGAATAGGTATCAGGATACAAATGATAAAAGATGCTTCTGATATGCCATATGCAGGGGGTGTTTTATTTGAAAACTTGATAAACGTTAGAACCAATGATTGAATTTAAAGAAACAGATATTGGACAAATACCAGTTCATTGGAGTTTAATGACGGTTGATGATATTAAATCACCAACCAAAAAATCAATAATTTCAGGACCATTTGGCTCAAGTATTAGTGCAAAGTATTTTGTTGATAGCGGAGTTCCTGTAATTCGGGGCAACAATTTGTCTCTTGACATTCATATTAAATTTAAGGATGATGGATATGTTTATATTACAGATGAGAAAGCAAATGAACTTGGCACATGGGCTGAAAAGGATGATTTAATTTTCACAGCTGTTGGGACTATAGGGCAGGTCGGCATACTATTAGGAAAGGAAACTTATTCAAAATACATTATTTCAAACAAGCAACTTCGTCTAAGAGTCAATACCGAACTAATAGAACCTCTATACGCATATTATTGGTTTGCTAGTCCATTTATGGTTGATATGATTTTACAAAGGAACACTGGTTCAAGTGTTCCACTTATCAACCTTTCTGTTCTTAAATCACTCTTAATTCCTATTCCACCAAAGAAGGAAAGAACTTCAATATTAAATATTATCAGCAGTCTAGACAACAAAATAGACCTGCTGCACCGCCAGAACGCCACCTTAGAAAAAATGGCAGAAACGCTGTTTAGGCAGTGGTTTATAGAAGAAGCAAAGGAAGATTGGGCTACAGGAAAAGTAAGTGATTTAATAAAAATACTATCAGGCTTCGCCTTTAAATCTAGCTCCTTTGTTGAATCAGGAAAATACCGTTTGATTACGATTAAAGGTGTTCAAGACGGCTATTTAGAATTGAACAATGCAGACAGAATTGAAGAATTGCCTGACCGCTTGCCTGAATTTTGTAAACTGGAAATTGGTGATATTCTATTATCACTTACTGGCAATGTTGGTAGATGTTGTTTGGTTGATACAAAAGATTTGCTCTTAAATCAGCGTGTAGCAAAACTAGAACCAATGAAAGAACGGGATAGAGCCTACACATACTTTCTGTTTCGTCTTCCACAGATTAAACAGCTACTTGAAGAGATGGGCAAAGGAACGGCACAGTCAAATCTTAGCCCTATCGAAACGTCAAATATGGAGTTAATAATTCCTGATGAAAGTAGACTTGAAGAATTTTCAGCCATTGCAACTCCTTGGCTGAACAAGCTGCTTTTCAATAAAAAATCAATTCAGACTTTGACACAGTTAAGAGACTCTTTGTTGCCCAAATTAATGAGTGGCGAAGTATCAGTAGATATAAAATGAAAAAGCTAAAGAAAGTCATAGAACAATATGGACGCTGGTCTGTCTATTCGATGTATGTCGATAGAATCGAAGCACATGTTGACTCTGATTTTAGTATTTGTGTTGAAAATTCAAAATCACTCATAGAAGGAATTTCAAAACAGATTTGTAAAGAAAAAGGGATTGCAATTGCAAGTGATGAACCATTTAATAGGTTGGTAAAAACAGCATTCTCGGCTATTGGCTATTTGCCTGGTGAACATCTGAATGTAATTAGTGGGTCATTATCTGCTATTGCCCAGCAACTTGGCAATCTAAGAACTGCACTAGGTTCAACTTCACACGGGAAGACAATTGAAGAACTTACTTCTAGGAATGAAACATTAGATTCACTAACAAAGGAATTTTTAATTGACACAGTTGAAATCTTAACCTGCTTCCTAATACGAAATTTTGAAAACGAAAATCCAAGAAAGAAAGCAGAACCCTTAGAAGAAACACTAGACTATTGGGAAGCAGAAGAATTCAACGATTTTTGGGATGATTCATTCGGTGAATTCCAAATGGGTAATTATTCCTATTCAGCAAGCGAAATTTTGTTCAACGTAGATAAACAAGCATACATTAATGAATACAATGCCTTTTCGGCAAGTGAAACAACCGAAGAATGACAAGAATAACCGAAAATATTATTGAATCATTTGCCATTGAGTTATTAGATAAACTTGGTTATGAGTATATCTACGCACCAGATATTGCACCTGATTCAGAAAACCCTGAAAGAGATAGTTTTGAGCAAGTTCTATTATTGAATCGCTTGCAAAATGCCGTAAGGAGAATCAATCACGGTATTCCAGCAGATGCACAGGCAGAAGCTATTAAGGAAATTCAGCGTATTGCTTCGCCTGAATTGCTTACCAACAATGAAACCTTTCATCGTTTATTGACAGAAGGTATTCCCGTTTCAAAACGAGTTGATGGAGACGACAGGGGCGACAGAGTTTGGTTGATAGATTTTAAAAATCCACACAACAACGAGTTTGTGGTAGCCAATCAATTTACCATCATTGAAAACGGAAGCAATAAAAGACCTGATGTAATTCTCTTCGTCAATGGTATTCCTTTAATCGTTATTGAATTAAAAAATGCAGCAGATGAAAACACAACTATAAATTCAGCCTTCAAACAAGTAGAAACCTATAAAGCTATAATTCCAAGCCTATTTACTTACAACGGCTTTGTGGTTATCTCTGACGGACTTGAAGCCAAAGCAGGTTCTATTTCTGCGGGTTTAAGTCGTTTTATGTCTTGGAAATCAGCAGACGGAAAAGCAGAAGCATCACATTTGGTAAGTCAATTAGAAACCTTGATTCAAGGCATGTTGAACAAAGAAACCCTGATTGACTTAATCAGACATTTTATCGTATTTGAGAAATCGAAAAAGGAAGATTCAGAAACAGGCATTACAACCATTTCCACCGTAAAAAAATTAGCAGCTTATCATCAATACTATGCTGTAAATAGAGCAGTTGAATCAACATTAAGAGCAACAGGCTTTACAGTTGAGCATGAAACGCCTTTAAGCATGGTCATGGAATCTCCAGAAAGTTATGGAGTGCCTGGAGTAAAAAATCAACCTATCGGAGATAAAAAAGGTGGAGTTGTTTGGCATACACAAGGAAGCGGAAAGTCCTTGTCAATGGTTTTCTACACAGGTAAAATCGTTTTGGCTTTAGACAATCCAACCATTCTTGTTATTACCGACCGTAATGATTTGGACGACCAACTTTTTGACACGTTTGCAGCATCAAAACAACTACTAAGACAGGAACCAGTTCAGGCAGAAGATAGAAACCAATTAAGAGAATTATTAAAAGTTGCTTCGGGCGGTGTAGTATTTGCCACCGTGCAAAAATTTCAACCCGAAGAAGGCAATGTTTACGAACTTCTTTCTGACCGTACGAACATTGTTGTAATAGCAGACGAAGCACACAGAACGCAATACGGTTTTAAAGCAAAAACCATTGATGCAAAGGACGGACGAGGAAATGTAGTTGGTAAGAAAATCGTATATGGTTTCGCTAAGTATATGCGGGATGCTTTGCCGAACGCAACCTATTTAGGATTTACAGGAACACCCATTGAAAATACAGACGTAAACACACCAGCAGTTTTCGGCAACTATGTGGACATTTACGATATTGCCCAAGCAGTTGAAGACGGTGCAACGGTTCGCATATTTTACGAAAGCCGTTTGGCAAAAGTGAATTTGAGCGAAGAAGGTAAACAGTTAGTTAACGACCTCGATGATGAACTAGAACAGGAAGATTTAACCAACACACAAAAGGCAAAAGCCAAATGGACACAGTTGGAAGCATTGATTGGTAGTGAAAACAGAATTAAGAATATTGCAAAAGACATAGTTGCTCACTTTAGCCAACGACAGGAAGTATTTGAAGGTAAAGGCATGATTGTTTCTATGAGTCGCAGAATTGCAGCAGATTTATATGAAGCAATTATTGACCTCAAACCTGAATGGCATTCAGATGATTTAAATAAAGGCGTAATTAAAGTGGTAATGACTTCGGCATCTGCTGACGGTCCGAAAATTTCAAAGCACCATACCACTAAAGAGCAAAGAAGAACCCTTGCAGAGAGAATGAAAAATCCTGATGACGAATTACAATTGGTCATCGTTCGGGATATGTGGCTCACAGGTTTTGACGCACCAAGTATGCACACCCTTTACATTGACAAACCAATGAAAGGACATAATTTGATGCAAGCGATAGCAAGGGTTAACCGTGTATACAAAGACAAGCCAGGTGGTTTGATAGTAGATTATTTAGGTATTGCATCTGACTTGAAAAAAGCATTAGCATTTTATTCTGATGCAGGTGGTAAGGGCGACCCAACAATTTTGCAAGAACAAGCCGTGCAATTGATGTTGGAGAAATTGGAAGTCGTTTCTCAAATGTATCATGGTTTTGAATATGAAACCTATTTTGAAGCCGACACTTCAAAAAAACTATCAATGATTCTTTCAGCCGAAGAACATATTCTTGGATTAGAAGATGGAAAGAAAAGATACATCAATGAAGTAACAGCACTTTCTAAAGCCTTTGCCATTGCTATTCCACATGACCAAGCAATGGATGCAAAAGACGAAGTTTCGTTTTTTCAAGCAGTAAAAGCAAGGTTAGCAAAGTTTGATGGAACAGGCTCAGGAAAAACAGACGAAGAAATTGAAACGACAATTCGCCAGGTCATTGACAAAGCTTTGGTATCGGAACAAGTAATTGACGTTTTTGATGCAGCAGGAATAAAGAAGCCAGACATTTCCATTTTATCCGAAGAGTTTTTAATGGAACTGAAAGGAATGGAACATAAAAATGTTGCCTTAGAAGTTTTGAAAAAACTCTTGAATGATGAAATAAAATCGAGAGCTAAAAAGAACCTTGTAAAGAGTAGAACATTTTTAGAAATGTTAGAAAACTCAATTAAGAAATATCATAATAAAATTCTGACAGCAGCCGAAGTAATTGAAGAACTTATAAACCTAAGCAAGGACATTGTTGAAATGGACAATGAAGCTAAGCACATGGGTTTAACTGACTTTGAATATGCTTTCTATACAGCAGTTGCCAACAACGACAGTGCAAGAGAACTCATGCAACAAGACAAATTGAGAGAACTTGCCGTTGTATTGACAGAGACAATCAGACAAAACGCATCTATTGACTGGACAATTAAAGAAAGTGTAAAAGCCAAATTGAAAGTTGCAGTTAAAAGAATTTTAAGAAAGTTCGGTTATCCGCCTGACATGCAAATGTTGGCAACAGAGACCGTTTTAAAACAAGCAGAAATGATAGCAAACGAAATAACGACATAGCAAGCCATCGCACAGGTGTAAGCACATTTGCAATTCTCACAAATCAATGCACAGACCAAAAATTGCAAAAGAGCTTCCACCTCACCGACCCAAGAAAGAATTTCAAAATATTTTTTCCAACGCTTCAAAAAAAAATAAAACACCCGACACACAAGCCGACACGACAATGACAGTGAAACTCAATAATGACAATGGTTTACAGACATGGTGGACAAGAACGCCAGCTGGTAATAATAAGGGCTTAAACGCAATGTAGTTTACGGAATTGCGATTTAAGCCTCTGTTGAACTGAGGCTTTGGTAGCGTATCTGATTTTTACTATGGGGATTCAATCTGAAGAAACAAGGTGAGTGAAGGAGTTTTCAGACTCCTTTTTGTCTGTTTGGGGCGCTACAGGCTTGTTACAGCGGGATATTTTTCCGGGAAAACCGGCTCTTTTTTACGCCGGATAGATTCGCTCTCCCTTTTTTGTAATTAGAGAATTTTTTTAGTACGGTTCATACAACAAGCATCCAAATCACCGAAACGGCAATCACGTAAAAGACAGTTTTAGAACGAATTGAAGACAAGTCTGAAAACCGATCGCATTTGTGGCGGCGCCAGATGGGCAATGTTGCGCCCGTAGTTTGAAATCAGGCTTTTGCTCAGCCTGTCTAATACAACGCGCTCTTCAAACTGAGAGAACGCCGCCCGAAATCCGGGTACCAAATCTTTGGCCTGTGCCAAAGTGGTGTAATAATCTTTTTTCTTGAAGGTCATACTATTTTATTTTTAAAGTGACCTTGCAAGTAAGTGGAAATTGTCTATCTTTGCAAGAGCTCAGGCTGAGAATGGGGAAGATACCGAAGGTTTAGTTCAAAATTGCATATAGCTGACAGTAACTTTCAGCCACCGCCGCATATGCGTTTTCGTTAGCTGTTATGGCAAAAAAGACCTCTGACCGTAGAATAAAAATGCTATCTTTGAAAAAAATATAACAAATGGGAAAAAAAATTAGAGAAATTTTTACGGACAGAGAATTAATATCCAAAATTCAGAATAAACTTCCCAAGTTATTTCAACTTGCAGAACTTGAAAGCTCAAGGGCAGGAAAAATAGGTATGCAAGTAGGTTCCGTAAGAGAAAATATTATTGTAGCATTGTTGGTATACAAATTCAGTGAGGAAAATGTAAAAACGGAAATACCAATAACAGAAGCAGAAATTGATGTTGAGGTTTATGGGAATCCTATTTCTATCAAGACAATTACTGGAAAGACACTGACAGGCGTTAAACTTATATGGACTGTTGATGCTACTAAAGCAAGAGAATTTTCTGAGACATATTCTCCGTCTTGCGACATGATTTTTATTCAAATAAATTGGAAAAATGGTGGTGGGTTTTATTTAATTCCTAAGGAAGTACAATTAGAAGTCTTAAAAAGGATAGGACGACAATCCTATATTAAACTTCCAAAAGCTGGGACTAATCCTCGAGGTGTTGAATTAACCGGACAAGCATTACAAGAATTAGTACAACATAATCAAACCATAGGCATCCCCATTAATTGGAAAAAAGAAATTATAGATTTCAAACCGTTTAAAAGATGGATTGAATTATGGGAACAAGAGTAACTAGAAAAAGCAGGACAAGTACAAGTGCCTTCGGCACTATAGGCAGAATTAATCATGATTCTTCCAAATTCTATAATTCAAAATTGTATTCTGGTCTTGAAAACAAAGAGGTGGAAGACAAGTCTGAAAATAAAATACCTGAAAAGTATTTAAACAAATTCATTCTCGGAAGTGCTGAAAATATGAAAGAGCTTCCTGACAATTCAATTCATTTAATGATAACATCACCTCCATATAATGTTACAAAAGAGTATGACAAGGATTTATCATTAAAGGAATATTTAACACTTCTCGAGAATTCATTTAAAGAAACATATCGTGTCTTAGTCAATGGTGGGCGAGCTTGTATTAATGTTGCTAATCTTGGACGAAAACCTTACATTCCGTTATCCGACTACATTTCACAAATGATGATTGACATAGGATTTAATATGCGTGGAGAAATCATTTGGAATAAAGCAGCAAGCGCTAGTCCCTCGACAGCTTGGGGTAGCTGGCAGAGCGCAGCTAACCCAATTCTTAGAGACATACATGAATATATTTTGGTGTTTTCAAAAGGTAATTACAATAGAGGTAGTAAAGACAAACATAATACTATCACAAAAGAACAATTCATGGAATGGACAAAGTCTATTTGGTCAATGAATGCAGAAAGTGCAAAACGAGTTGGACATCCCGCACCATTCCCAGAAGAGTTACCTGCAAGACTAATCCAACTTTATTCATTTAAAGGTGACATTATTCTTGATCCATTCATGGGTAGCGGTACGACAGCCATTTCCGCATTAAAGTCTGACAGAAAATTTGTAGGGTATGATATATGCCAAGAATATATTGACCTTGCAGAAAAACGAATAAAACCACTTATAAATCAGACAAAGATAGTATTCGACGAAATATAAAAAAGAAAGCCACAAACCGATAACTTCGGCTGGTATGCAATGGTAGGTTAGTTCTCGCGGACACGAACTGCGATGGAAACGTCAGAACAATCTGAAAAATGTTGTCTGCTAACGTGCAACACATAAATGAATCTGCAAAATTCCCGGTCTAAAATTTATTTCAATTTGGTAAAATAATGGTAGTTTGCAGCCTGAGATTGTTTATAAACCGGATTATTACAATAAATCCAGCCTGTAGGCATCTTGCTTTACAAAGGTAAACAGCAAAAGCGTAAATGCCATAAGTGAAGAACCGCCGTAACTAATGAATGGAAGCGGGATTCCGATCACAGGGACCAAACCAATAGTCATGCCTATATTTATAATGAAATGAAATGTAATTACTGAGGTTACCCCATATCCGTAAATCCGGGCAAAATCAGACCTTTGCCTTTCAGCCATATTTATCAGCCTAATTATCAATATTATATAAAGGGCTATTACAATTACACTGCCAATGAATCCCCATTCTTCTCCTATGGTGCAAAAAATAAAATCGGTACTTTGCTTCGGAACAAAACTATATTTGGTCTGTGTTCCCTGTAAGAAACCTTTTCCTTTCAAACCTCCCGATCCAATAGCTATTTTCGACTGATTCAGATTATATCCGGCACCTTTCAGATCAATCTCCTTACCAAGAAGCACATTGATACGGGATTTCTGATGAGCCTGCAAAATATTTTCAAAGGAGTACTCAACAGTAAATATAAATGCAGCAGCCACAAGAAATATAGAAATCACCTTTACAATGTTAGTTCTGTTACGTTTTATAAACAGAATACTAACAGCAGCAATTACAGCTACAGAAATGATCATTAGGCCAGGTCCTAACAGTAATGTCAGCACTGAAAGCAGGATCACGGCAAATCCGGAAATAAACAAATAACCTGAAAGTCCTTCACGATAAAAAGTTATTAAAAAAGCTGAGAAAACCAGGGCTGAACCGGTATCGTTCTGTAATAATATCAGAATTGCCGGTAATCCAATGATTGCAAATGCAATTGCTTTTCCTTTAAGGGTTTTCATATCAAAAAAATCACTGCTTAATGCCCTTGCCAAAGCAAGGCAAGTAGCATATTTAGCAAGTTCGGCAGGTTGCAGTGCAAAACCACCTATCTGAAACCAGGATTTACTTCCTGCTACTACTGCACCTTTGAATAACACCGCAATAAGCAGTAAAATTACAACAGCATATATCAGATATGAGAAAGCCGGAAAGAATTTTATGTCAATAAGTATAATAATCATTGCAAGAAACAAGGCAATGGCAATCCATATCAATTGTTTACCATAGTTCTGTGAAATATCGAAAATACTGCTGTGATCTTCCTGGTACACAGCAGCATAAATACTTATCCAGCCAATAAGTACCAAAGCCAGGTAAATCAGAACGGTTATTTTGTCTATGCCGTCAAAAAGGCTTTTATGTTCTCTCATATCAATTAAGAATCGCATTTACCATACGCTCTTCAATATGTTTGCGTACTATTTCACCATTAAAATATTTCTCCATCATCAATGTGGCTATCGGAACAGCCCAGGTTGCTCCAAAACCTGAATTTTCAACTACAACTGCTATAGCTATTTTGGGATTATCCATTGGTGCAAAGGCAATAAATAAAGAGTGATCCTTGCCATGAGGATTTTCGGCTGTGCCTGTTTTCCCACACATTGGAATAGTATCAATTCTATACCAGCGGGCAGTTCCATGTGATCCACTAAAAACCTGATGCATTCCGTCAACAATATCATGAAAATGATTTTGATCAACGCTGGTATATTTCTTTTTAAATTCAGGCAAAGCAATGCTGTCGCTTCGCTGCGTGACGGATCTCAATAAATGTGGAGGATAGTAAGACCCTCTGTTTGCATAAATTGCAGCCATATTTGCAAGCTGAACAGGTGTAAGCAATATTTCTCCCTGCCCTATTGATAACGATCGTATTGTGAGTGCACGCCAACGATTCACTCCATAAATCCTGTTATATTCTCCGGATTGAGGTATTTTTCCAGACTGTTCACCAAAGAGATCTCCTCCCACAGGTTTTCCCAGACCAAAACTATGCATGGTTTCAGTCCATTGCTGAAATGCCTCAGCAGTGTTCTTAAACTTTGAACTACCAATTAAATCACGAAATGTTGCCCAGAAATAGGAATTACATGAATGCTCTATAGCTCCCCGAAGTGCCAGTGGTGTTTCATGGCTGTGTGTGCAACGTATTGGCTGGGATTGTTTCCCTGAACAGCCATATCTGGATTGAGGGGTTAGTGTTTCATATTTCAGTGCAACCAGTGCATTAGCCATCTTAAATGTTGATCCGGGCGGATAGGTAGCCATTAATGCTCTGTTAAACAAGGGCTTAAGTGAGTCTTTCGACATCAAAAAATAATTTTTTGTACGTGCCCGCCCTACCATAAGTCCAGGGTCATAGGTAGGACTGCTTACCAGTGCAAGTATTTCTCCGGTTGCAGGTTCAATGGCAACAATGCTTCCTCTTTTATTTTTCATCAAATATTCGCCATAAGCCTGAAGCTCAGCATCTATTGTCAAATAAATATCAGAACCCATTTCGGACAAAGTGTCAAATTTACCTTCCATGTAATTACCTACTTCTCTGTTATGCACGTCAACCATCATGATCTTAACCCCTTTTTTCCCTCTCAAAATTTCCTCATAGGTTTTTTCAATTCCACTTATTCCTATATAGTCGCCCATTTTATAATAGGGATTACTTTCAATCACTCTGTTGCTTACTTCGCCAATATAACCAAGTATATGTGCTGCAATAGGTTCGGTATATTTACGAAGTGTACGGATTTGAACAAAAAAACCGGGATATTTAAACAGTTTTTCTTCAAGGAAACCATAAGTTTCGCGTGATATCTGTGCCTCGAAAACTGAGGGTTTGAAAAAAGAATATTTTTTTGCGCGATTTATATTGCTGATAAAGATTTCCCTGTCAATACCAATTATATTGCAGAATTCAACTGTATCAATATTTTTCACCAAACGTGGCACAACCATAAGATCATAGGCAGCCTCATTATATACCATCAATTTCCCGTTGCGGTCGTATATAAGACCACGAGCAGGATATTGGGTCATATATCTCAATACATTATTATCGGCTGAAAGCTTGTAACTCTTGTCAATTATCTGAATATGAAAAAGCTTCAGAATAAAGATAATTCCAACAGCAATCACAAAGCCAATAATTATATATTTCCTGTCGGTATAAGGTTTTCGCATTGAATGACTTAGAAATAAAATACCAAAACTTTGCTCTTTAGCAAAATTACTTTATTTAGCTGTAATAGGGCAACTGAATTTGCAAAAGGTTCTAATCAATAATTATGAGAGGTGTGCGAACTATATTGCTTTGGTGTAATGCCCTGTCTTTAATGCTAATATCAAAGGCTACTGTGTCGTTAAGTAAACCCTCTCTCAATATTAGATAATCAAAATTGTACTCTATTACGCCCTCTATCGGCTTATTATCAGGGTTTTCGGCAACTATGGGGATGCGTCCATTAAAATTAACAGTGGAATCTTCAAAAACTTCCTTCTCCAATTGCCCTTTTTTCATTTTATAAATATCAATAAAAAGATTGTAATCGTAAGGTGGTTCTGTCATTGTTGAAGCCAGCCCTATATCGCCATCACCATCAGTAAATGAAATGCTCAAAATAAGTAACTGAGGAATGGAATCAGGCGGAATAATTACCTTTGTAAAGTCTTTGAAAGCTATCCGTGGCTCAACAGGGAATTCCTTTTCTTTCATACAAGACGAAAGAACAAGAAAAAACAAAACCAGAAAGGTTAAAAATTTTCGCATAAAAATTTTAATTATCAGCGTATAAAAGTACTATTTTTTTCGTTTCGAAACCCATGAATGAGTTTAAACCCGAAATAAACCGGATCTTTAATATTAGTACTGAAATGGAATTTCAGGAACTTGCTTTACAGATTTTTCATTTTCAATACTCGCAAAATGAGGTTTATAGGCGGTTTTGCGACTTATTAGGAACAGGAAATAAAATTGGCGCTATTTCCGAAATACCTTTTCTTCCGGTCGAATTATTTAAAACCCATAAAGTTCAATGTGGGTCAGAACCGGCAGAAAGAATTTTTATAAGCAGCGGTACCACAGGGCAGACTACATCAAAGCATTTTGTGAACCGGCTTTCGTTGTATGATGAAAGCCTGACGAGGACCTTTGAAATGTTTTATGGTTCTCCGGAAAATTATTGTTTTCTTGCATTATTGCCATCGTATCTTGAACGCGAAGGCTCAAGCCTGGTGTATATGGTCAGTAAACTGATGAGTTTAAGCAATCATGCACAAAACGGCTTTTATTTATACGAACACCAGAAACTTGCCCAAACCATAGAACATCTTATTGAAAAGCAGCAAAGAGTTATCCTCATAGGAGTTAGCTATGCCCTGCTCGATTTTTCAGAAGTTTATCCCATACATCTGCCTCCTGATCTTATTGTTATGGAAACCGGAGGTATGAAGGGTAGAAAAAAAGAAATGATACGTAAGGAACTACATGAAACTCTGAGTTCAAGGTTTCAGATCGGCAGTATTCATTCAGAATATGGTATGACCGAGTTACTTTCGCAAGCATACTCAAAAAATAATGGTGTATTTAGCACTCCGCCATGGATGAAAATAATGATCCGCGATATTAATGATCCGTTCAGGTATCTGTCAGCCGGTAAAACCGGAGCCATCAACATAATTGACCTTGCCAATATTAATTCATGCGCTTTTATTTCTACTCAGGATCTGGGCAGAACAGACCATAATGGCAGTTTTGAAGTCTTAGGCCGTTTTGATCAAAGTGATATGCGGGGCTGTAATCTTATGATCACCTGAGAACTAACGATGCCTTATCTGAAGCTAAAGGCATTAAAACATACTTATTGCAGTTATCATCTTGTCGTGAACCCAGATCTATTATTCTTTCATCGGAAGTAATACAGCAGGGTTGTCATTTGAAGGGGAATTTACCAGTTTTGATATCTCATAGGCATACATCTGATTTGGGTCATAAGGCTTTAGCAATGCTAAAAGTTCATCCTGCTTATTACTGTTGAGCCATATTTCTTCCGATTCCTGTGGCAGGATCACCGGCATACGTTCATGAATACTTTGCATAAGCTCGTTTGCAGTAGTAGTAATAATTGAAAACGAATAAATTATTGTATTCTCAGGGTTTTTCCAGGCTTCCCATATTCCTGCCATTGCAAAGGGCTGATCGTTTTTCAGTTTTATTCTGAATGGGGTTTTTCCGTTCTGATTTTTCCACTCATAAAAGCCATCAGCCGGAATAAGGCATCTGCGTTGTTTAAAGGCATGTTTGAACGATGGCTTTTCTGTTATACTTTCAGCACGGGCATTTATCATTTTATTTCCAATTTTTTCATCTTTTGCCCAAAATGGAATCAAACCCCACCTGAAATAACATAATTGCCGTGGTTCATTGGCAATGATGACGGCAAGATTTTGTGTGGGAGCGCAATTATACCTTGCTACATAAGGCTCAATGCCTCCGGCCAGCCTGAAACGCTCGTTCAATAAGTATTCATCAGTGGTTAGCGAGAATCGTCCGCACATGACACATCAATTTTATAATTTAATTCTCTTTTCTTTTTTGTAACTTTGAAGCCTGAAAAGTAATACAAATATATATTCAAATACTCATACATATGAAAAAATTCGCAATTGTTATCGCAGGAAGTGGTGTTTTTGACGGCGCTGAGATCCACGAAGCCGTTATGACCATGTTGGCTGTTAAAAAGGCAGGCGATGATTATCAAATGTTTGCACCCGATGCCATGCAACATCATGTTATTAATCATCTTACCGGTGAAGAAATGCCCGAAAATCGCAATGTACTTGTTGAATCGGCACGTATTGCAAGAGGGAACATAAAACCTCTGGCAGAATATGACGCAAAGCAATACGATGCTTTAATATTCCCGGGTGGCTTTGGAGTTGCTAAAAATCTTTGCACTTTTGCCTTTGATGGTCCTGACTGTAAAGTAAATCCCGATGTTGAAAAAGCTGTTTTAACAACCCATGCACTGAAAAAACCAATAGGTGCATTATGTATTGCTCCGGCATTGATATCAAGGCTTTTAGGCGATGTGGAGGTAACTATCGGTGAGGATACCGGAACGGCAGAAGCTATTACCAAAATGGGATCAAAGCACATAAAAACCACGCATGGAGAAGTTGTTTTTGATAAAAAGAACAATGTGTTTACAACACCATGCTATATGTTGAATGCAAGCATTGCTGATATTGAGCTTGGCGCAAGAAATATTGTTAATGCTATGCTTGAAGTAATGTAATACATTATTGCCCAGCAAACTTAATCGCTTCAAATCCGGCCTGGCTTTACATTCTGTTGATCAACTCAGTTACAGCTTTCCGGAGGATCTTATCATGGTCAAAAGCCAGAGAAGGAAGGTTTTTTATGTCAAACCATTCTGCTTCTTTGGCATCTGAACCAGCTTTTGTAAGGTATTTGTCCTGTCCGGCTTCACCCCAGAAAACAACCGATATTGTTCTGTGACGCGGGTCACGATCGGGATCGCTGAATGCATGAAATTGCGAAAGTGAAATTCCTGTAATTCCGGTTTCTTCTTCCAGCTCTCTTTCGGCTGCTTTTTCAAGTGTTTCATCCATTTCAACAAAACCACCTGGCAAAGCCCACTGGTTTTCAAATGGAGGTAAAAGCCTCTTGATAAGTAAAACCTGGGTCATTGCATTTCTTAACACAATGATATCAACAGTTACTGCCGGACGCGGATATTCATAGGTATATGGCATATTATGTTCTAAAATTAAATTTTAACTGGTATTTGAAGCCAAAAATACTTATACGAATTGTATTTACAAAATAGTCCAGGCTGTTTTGTAAATTTACTTAACTTTCGCAAGCTCTGTTTACCCTGCCTGCAATAGGGCTTTGTAATTTGACAATTTTATAAAACCTTGATTATCAGAGAATAGTTTTTCCATTAACGTTTCTGTGTCAATTTCAATCAATTCTGCTAAATCTGCAAGTATATCAACGATTAATTGCCATAAGCGTTCTACAAGTGTAAGCTTTATTGTTTCAGCTTTTGTATTACGAAACATTTCTCCCAGCG